>JACCDI010543457.1_pt1 | contig 12349 bp, 13 predicted proteins | sample 7442791 | NCBI WGS metagenome assembly JACCDI01 (sample SAMN15323434, study PRJNA562643) | freshwater metagenome | isolation source: river surface water | place: USA:Blue River Watershed | collected 2017-08-15
ATCATCTCGGTCAGAAATGCCAGTTCGAACAAGCTATTACAGGGTCTTGTCTCGGACGAAAATAAAATCTCCGTCATAGCTAACATGAACTGATGCTGCGTCGTTAAGTGTAGTAAGAAGGAGGTTGCCATGGTTGATATTATCAAGACCTCAGTGCAGCAAAGCCTAAGCCAAACGTCTTTGGACGCGCGTGCTCAAGCCAAGCGGAAGACCATTGATGCTCCCGTCACACAACAGGTGTCGGGGTCTTCAGACGTAAGTATCTTGTCCTCGAAGGCGCAAGTGAAGGATATGGCCGAGAAGCCCCCGCTCGATATCGAGGCGGTGGGGCGTATCAAAGAAGCCATCGCCAACGGCACCTATCCGATCGACTTGGATCAGATCTCGGATAAGTTATTCGAAAATTACCTCGAGATGCGTAAGTAATGACATCGGGCGAGACAGAGAACTCCCTGCCGTTGGTAGAGGTTCTCTCAAAGCTTTCTGCCGCTATTTCGCGTCTCGATGGTAACCTTTCTGACGTCACAACGCTGATGAGTGTTGAGGACGATATTCGCCTTTTGTTATCGTCAGTTGCACAGGCGCCTTCATCGCAAGCCATTGATCCAGAAATTGCTAAAGCAATCACCCAGTTGATCTCTCAACATGACAAGGCGATTGCGGATCTTGATCTGCGTCTGACCACGATGGTCGAATTTGGTGCTTATCTGAAGGCCAAACTAGAGGCCTAGGGCTTCGCAAAAGCCGAAGTTGCAAAAACTTCTGCAGCCTTGGCCTGAACCTTCACAATTGTCTCGGGTGGCATGTCTTCCATGGCGCGGGCCATGCCGTCTTCACAGTCGGGCTTTCCAAGCGCGTGACAAATGGAAAACCAGATAAAGGAACTTTCCATGTCTGGCTTAACCGCGAAGTCTGCATAGAGACGCGCCAGTTTCTCAGGGGCGCTGTCATCGCCATTCTCAATCTGCTGGGTCAGGCGCTCCTGCAAATTCTTTACAACAACCTCACGCTCCTTATCGGGCAGAAGTGCTTGTAAATCATCCACCAGATCGACAGCCCGTTCTTCACCGCCGAGCGCCGACAGCGAAGCCCAAAAATAGGCATCACCATAGTTTTGTGGGCGACCAAGACCAAGATGAAGAAGGTATGCCAGATTGAACTGCGCATCGCTTGCACCGCTTTCGGCGAGTGGCAGGAAAAGATCCACCGCATGCCGAAATTGTTTGTCACGAACCGCCTGTACAGCCACTTTAAAGGCAGCGTCATCGCCATCTTCTGAAAGCTCGGCTTCCGACGCCATCAAGGGTTCCGCGGGCACCGAGACTTCGTCCTGCGCTGCCAAATCGGACGCGACGAAGACCCCACAAATCGCGAGCCAGCCAAGCCTCATTTGCCCGCCATCATCACAAGTTGCAGATAGAACACCCGCAGTTTGAACTTTGATCCTGGCTGCTGCTCAAACACGATGATTTTCGGCCGGTCTTGTGCACCTTTCGAAAACTCGATTGAGACGTTGTCAGGCAAGAACACACCGGCCGCCTCAAGGCAGTCTTTCGGGTTTCTCGAGAAATGCTCGGAGAAAGGTGTGTCGATCCACACCCGGGCAAGGGCACGCCCCAAAATATCGGGCAGAAAATTACGAACTTCTTCCCGGTCGTGCAGCCGAAGGGTTTCAGGGACCAGCTTCAAAGGGTCCCCGTGCCCGGTCGCACGCTTGACCAGCCCAAGATCCCCAGATTTTACCGGCACCAACTCCCCTTTGGGAATGGGAACCAGATCACGGGACCCAGTCATGGCATTTCCTCAATCAGTGGCCAAGCCCTGCATCGCCGCATGATGATCTATCGCGCTCCATGGTCAAGCATCACATTCTAAAGGTCTGCGACAGAGATCAATCTTGAATCACTTCAGCAGCGGTTCTGTCACGCACCAGCCGCACCATTTGCTGTTGGTACGGAAAGAATCGACCATATGTAAACCCGGTCATGAAATTTACACTCCAATAATTCTTTGGAGAGAAGAAATTCCGTTCATTAGTCCAATATGGCATCGGCTCAGTTTGTGGAAAAAGCTCCGGGTCGATCTTGGGTGGTGGGCACTCTTCGCACAACAAGGACTCGAGTTCCTCGCTGTCTGGCAAGCGCCATCCTGGCCCGAGTTGTTCATCCGCCTGTACAATGACTTGCGCAATCTCGTCATGGTTCAGCTGTATGGCTTTGCCTGTGCAGCTCTCACTCTCTAAGGACCAACGTTGCCCCACCGAGCACCGCATCCACTCCAATCCCCGCGAAAGGTCCTGAACGAAGTTGTCACGCGGATAGAAGGTGGATTGCGCGACCGAGGGGGACGGCGCAAGAATAAATGCTGACACGACGGCTAAGGTGGCTCTGGCTGATGTCATGTTCGCCTCTTTTCTAAGGTTCATCTTTGCAGCAGTGGCTGTTAAGGTCAACAAATGCTGCCCGATGTGGATCGTCGCGGGTGCTTGTTAGAGCCTGTGGATAAATGTTCAATTTCTTGGTGTGCAAGAATTTGGCCACATTGCTTCATTTCTTTTCGCTGAACGTCGGGTAAGATGGCCCGAAACTTGAAAGCTATCCGCTGACAACGCCAAAGGATGACGCAAAATGGATCTGGCATCGCTTATCGGTTTATTAGGCGCGATCGGAATGATTCTGGGCTCGCTGTTTGCGGGCGGCGGCTCGCTTGGGCCGTTTATCGACGTTCCTTCCATTCTCATCGTGATGGGTGGAACATTCTTTGGGGCGATGTACACGGCACCTTTGCCAACCTTTCTGGGCAGCTTTAGCGCCATGGGAAAGGCATTCTTGCCGCCCGTAAAAAAAATGGATGTGTTGATCGCCCGTATGGTCGAACTCGCGGCCGTTGCCCGTAAAGATGGGATGATGGCGCTTGAAGGTCAGGCTGTACCGGACAAGTTCTTTGAAAAGGGCTTGCAGATGCTGGTGGACGGCGCTGACGAGGGTAAGCTTGTGCGCCAATTGACGATGGAAATTAAGGCCATGAAGTCACGCCACGAGGCCAAACAAGGCTGCGTTAAAGCGTGGATTGATTTGGCGCCCGCCATGGGGATGATCGGCACGCTGATCGGGTTGGTCCTTATGCTTGGTAACATGGGCGACCCCAAGTCTATCGGCCCGGCGATGGCGGTTGCGCTCTTGACCACTCTGTATGGTGCATTCTTGGCGAACGTCCTTTTTATGCCGATGCTGACCAAGCTAGAGAATTATACGGCCTATGAAGTGACATATCGAGAAATGGTTATCGAAGGGCTGCGCGGGATTGCCCGCACCGAAAGTCCTCGGAACATTCAAGATCAGATGGCCGCAAACTTGCCGCCCAAGCTGCAAGCTAAATTGAACGCAGCAGCCTAACCAGCGCATCTCACGAAAGGATCGCTATCATGGCTGCCGTGGTTGAAGTCGAAGAAGAAGAAGACGACGAAGAATGCCCGAAGTGCCCGCCGGTCGGCGCACCGGCTTGGATGGCAACATTTGCCGATATGGCAACGCTGTTGATGGCATTCTTCGTGCTTATTCTCTCCTTTGCGGAGTTCAACACTCCAAAGTTCAAACAGATTTCGGGATCTTTGAATAACGCCTTTGGCGTCCAAAGAATTGTTCCGGTTGTCGAACAACCAAAGGGCACCACAGTGATTTCGATGGAGTTCAGCCCATCACCCAGCCCGTCCGTGTCAAACGAACTGACGCAACAGACGACAGAGCAGGAATTGCCGGAGGTTGAGGTCAAGACCAAGGACCAAGACGCCACTGCAGGCGATGAGAAATCAACCGATGGCCAGTCTGAGGGGCAGGGCGGCGAAAAGGCCGAGTCTGGTGACCAAGCGACGGCTGGTCAGGCGATGTCTGGCGATGAATTGGCCAGTGCTTTGCAGGACGCTATCCAATCAGGCGAAGTGCAGGTCGAAATGGCGGGGGAAAATGTTGTCATTAACTTCCCGTCGGAAGACACCACTCAAACCGATCTGCCAAGCCTTATAGACGAAACTCTGACCGCCCTTGCGGAGGCGCGTCAGGCCTCAGGCCAAGCGGAGCAAGAAGTGCTCTTTGGCGGGTTAGAGCAAGAGCTTGCGAAGTTGGCGACCGCGGCCAAAGAGGCTGCTGAAAATCAAGGCCAAGCGGACACCGCCGCTGCAGCCGAGCAAGCCAACGCGCAGGCAGCTGCAGAAGCGGCGGGCGTGGCTGAAAATCAGCTGCAAGCCGCGTTGCAAAGCGAACTGCAGCAAGGTCTGGTCGAAGTGGAGCGCCGCGACGGCAAAGTGGTGGTGACGGTCGGCGCCGGTGGGGCGTTTTCTTCCGGCAAGGCCGAGATTACCGATCAAGCGCGAGAGATTATGAACAGGATTTCTGTTGTTTCAATGGGGGCGGAGTCGTCAATTACCGTCTCAGGTCACACCGACGATGTCCCGATTTCAAACACCGCTTATCGCGACAATTGGGACCTTGCGGCTGCCAGAGCGTCCTCGGTGGTCCAAGCGATGCAAGATACGGGCATGGTCAGCGCTGGTCGGATGAAGGCGGTGAGCTACGGTGAAACGCAACCTGTGGCCTCCAATTCAACACCCGAAGGGCGTGAAGAGAATCGACGCATCGTCATTGAGATCGACTTCGCTGAAGGCAACTAACACCTGGCCAAGCTCAGACGTTAAGATAAGCACGCAAGGATGAAATCATGGCTGTCGACTATCTAAGTGCGATCAACAGCAAGGGTTCGGGTATGAACATTACCCAGCTTGTGGACGCATTGGTCACGGCCGAAATTGCCCCAAAGCGCAATTTGATTTCAGATAAGCAGGAAGCCACTGAGCTGTCGATCTCAGAACTTGCAAAGCTGCGCTCGTCCTTCGACGAGTTTCAGACAACACTGAAGACGCCCAATGCAGGTGTGGCGTCTGACGTGTTTTCCAGCTCAACGGCCGTGTCAGTGAAGGTCGACAACTACGCCAAGCTGCAAGTCGCCAGTGACTCCATTTCGGTAAGTCAATTGGCGCGAGGGCAGGTTCTGGAGTTCACTGGCTTCACCTCTGCCAATGCGAGCGTCGCGGGCGGCAATCTTAGCCTTCAATTTGGGACCTGGTCGGGATCGACTTTTTCGGAAGCCGACAGCACCAACGTGCAGAGCATTTCTTTGCCAGACTCAGGAGCAACGCTCGGCAGCTTGGCGGCAAAGCTGAATGAAGTGTCGGGAGTATCTGCTCGAGTTGTTCAGAAGGGTACTGACGACTACTCGCTTGTGATCATGTCAGACCTTGGTTCAGACAACGCCATTAAGATCACGGCTGATGTTGCCGAACTCAGCACATTCGATAACAGCACCAATAACAGTCAGCAGATCCTTTCCGCCCAGAACGCCATTATGTCTTATAATGGTATCAGCCTTGAACGGTCCTCAAATACGATTTCTGATCTGATACCCGGTGTAACGCTCGACTTGAATGCGACCACGACGTCGTCGGTCACGGTTGGCGTTGTCGAGGACGCTGGCTTTGCAGAGGCTGAACTCACCACCTACTTGGAAAAACTAAACGGCCTTATCGACACGATGAAGGCGGCGACAAAGCGTGGCGTGAACGGCGAGGGTGCTGGGCCACTGTCCGGCGATGTCACGATTGGCGCAATCTTGCGTCAACTCAGCAGTCTCACAACAACGCCCATGCTTGGGTTTGGACCTACGCCGCTCTATTTGACGTCCTTTGGCGTTCAAACTGAGCGGGATGGAACGTTCTCAATCGACAGCGAGAAGTTTTCGGCCGCCTTTGCCGCCAATCCCGCTGGCTACCGGGCCATCTTTGCGAACTTGGCTCAAAGCAGCGATGTCGGGATGACCGTCTCTGCGTCGGCCTCGGCAAATCCCCCAACGGGTGAGTATACTTTCCAGTACACGAATTCGACAACTGCCACCCTGGGCGGCACGTCCCTCATTCCTCGCACTGTGGATGGGCGACAAACCTTTTACGCAATCACCGGCACATTCGCGGGTGTTTCTATTGATGTCGAAGACGCAGCGTTTGGCAGCTCCTCAATCTATTTTGGACAGTCTGCTCTTGATCGCATGAGCGATTACATCTCGGTGATTATGTCGAAGGTTGGTGACTTTAGCCGAGTTGAAACTGGCTATAATGACAGGGCGAGCGAACAGTCGGATGCGTTGATTTCGCTTTCCGAGAAGGAAGATCTCCTTGCGCAACTCTATCGAACGAAGTTCACAGTGATGGAGCAGCAGATTACACGTCTCAAATCAACGGGGACCTATCTGACCAATATGGTTGAGTCTTGGAAAGTAAAGTAAGTTGTAATAGTTCGTAAGCCGACCCTACTTTACCTCGTAACGCTCAATCCCAAACTTCTTCATTTTTTCGATCAACGTTGTGCGCCGCAGACCAAGCGCGTCTGAGGCGCGGCTGACCAGCATATCATTGGCCTCGAGTGCCGATTCAATGAAGACCACTTCTATATCCCTCAGATAGCGACGCAGATCGACCGACTCAAAATGCTTGAACCACACACGAAACGTATCCGGATCCGGCGGCAGCCCGTGCTCGGCTGACTCCTGATCGATGCTGCTGTTTTTTAGGTCGGCCGTTTCATTCCACAAGACATCTCGATCGTCGATCAGTAGACTGTCAGGTATGCGCAGTCGAAGCAGATTATCCTTTACATGCTCTGCCATTACTTCCTGCCCCGCAAACATGACGAAGGCACGTTCAATAACATTGCGAAGCTCACGAATATTGCCGGGCCACTCGTGCTTTTTAAGAATGGTGAGCGCCGTATCGCTGAACACGGGGGCTGCCATTTTTGGATTGCGTGCACCATATTCTTCGGCAAAGGTTTTCAAGAGAATGGGAACATCATCTAACCGTTCTGATAAAGACGGCACGCTGATCGGGAAGACGGCCAATCTATAGAACAGGTCTGCTCTAAATTCACCGCTCTCCACCATTTTCGACAGATCTTTGTGAGTCGCACATACAATGCGCAAGTCCAAGAAGATGTCTTTGTTGCCGCCAAGACGTCTGACTGTCTGCTCTTCAATTGCGCGTAGCAACTTAGCCTGCAGCGCCAGTGGCATGTCGCCAATTTCATCAAGGAAAAGCGTCCCACCGGACGACTGCTCAAATCGACCAACGCGCATTTTGTCCGCACCTGTGAACGCACCCCGTTCGAAGCCGAACAGTTCACTTTCGAGCAACTCACTGGGGATGGCAGCGCAGTTCAATGCAATCATTTCGCCTTTTCGAGCGCTCAGGCGGTGTATCTCTTGTGCGACGAGTTCCTTGCCTGCACCAGTTTGGCCCATAATGAGGACAGATGAGTTGGACTGGGCGACCAACTCTATGGTCATTCTAAGGCGTTTTGCAGCTAATGACTCACCGATTATCGGAGAATGAAGACTTTGCACTCGTTGCATATTCGACCCTATAGCTCCTGAAAACATACGATTCTCTTACGCGATCGCGCCGTGGACCTTCTATGAGCCCGCCAAAAGAAAAGCCGTACCTACTTATTGCATATGCAGCATTGTACCCGGTGCTGTAGGCCAGTTCGCATATCAATATGGAGTCTTGGATGTATCTTAATGATGCCAGCTTCTCGTCGAACGATTTTCGTCCGAGCCAGACAGTTACGGGAGCAGCGTTCTAGGCTGGTCTTGAGTGTGACTCATTTGGTTGAGCGACGACTGCCCTGAAATTCCTTCAGGTTGCAGAATGTCTTTGTGGTATTCATCGCACAATTCGACGCAGCCCGTTTACGGTCTGAGATTTGAGTTGGCGTCCTGCAATGGTAACCCATGCGAAGGAATCTAAGTGTTTGATCCCACGAAGGGACCGACCAAGCCCCGGTCCACCGTGTTTTCTGCGGCCAAGGAGGCGGTTGTTGTGGCGTTCCGGTGCCTAAAACTTCTGCCGCTCAACGACTGCCTCTATGCCTCACAGCCCTTGATTCCGCATCTGACATGACCAGCCTTCCATCAGCGTTTGCATCCGCCGGATCGCCGCAACGCCCCCCGTCCTTTTGCGCCGCAAGCTCGATCAGCCGGAACCGGTGAAGGCGAATTGACGCCAGCATTTCAGTTTCTCGACAGCGCGCTGCCTGATGCTGCCACCTTGGGGTGATCAAGGCTCCCCGTTCATCGCTCTGGCGCCCGCCTGACTGTGGTGCCTGCGGTCAGATATGCCGTGGATACAGCGCGCGCGCGCCCAGCATAACGGTCTCAATCGCCTCTTCCACGGAGTAGGATCCCTCCAGCGACATCAGGTCCAGCCACACCCCTTCCGTCATGATGCGCAGCAGTCGAGCGGCACGGTCGGGGTTATGGTCATACCCATGTAAGGCGTTCATCTGGCTGCAAATTCCAACCAAAGTCGCATCATGAAGCGCGTCATTGGCCCCGCAGCGCGATTGGTAAAGCGGGCGGCTTTGGCTTTCGCCCCAATAGGCACACCAAGCCGCAAGACGGGCAGGGGTGCAGATCGCGGGCGCGAAATCGGCCTTGAGCATGGCGATGATCTGCGCTTCGGGCGCATCACTGGCGGTCGCCAAGGCCTCTTGCCAGTTCGACTGATATTCGTCGGCCAGAAAATCAAGGACCTCTGCCAGAAGGTTGTCCTTCGACTGGAAATGAAACAGCACCAGCCCGTGGCTGATGCCCGCACGACGGGCAACGTCGGTGACGGTGGTCCGGGAAAACCCGCGTTCGGCCAGACATTCGATCGTCGCTTCGATCACCTGACTGCGCCGGGTGCTGCGATCGAGCGTGCGGGGCGCAAGCAGTTCGGTGTCGGGATCTTTGGCTGACAATGGCATTTTCACCTCATGATCGGCCATATAATGCTGCACATAAGTGAAAACCACTGGCAAGATCTGATTGACAGTCCAGTCAGTGGCGTGACAGCCTGACTTGAAACCGCAACCATGACCGAGTGTCTGATGTCGCATGCTGATCGTCACCCCGCCTCGCCGCGGCTGAGCCAGTGTCCCGAGGGGCTGCCCAAGGCCGCCTACTTCGACGCAGGCTGGTATGGGCGCGAGATGGCGATGATCTTTGCTCGCCAATGGGTGATGGTGGGCCGGGCGGCTGACTTTTCTGCGGGCCGGATGCGGCGTGTCAGCGTCGGGTCAGCCTCGGTCATCGTGGTGCGCGATGCGGAGGGCGCGTTGGCCGTCTATCACAACTCTTGCCCGCATCGCGGGTCTGAGCTTTGCGTGGCAGACGAGGAAGAGGTCGGCAAGCTGATCCGCTGCCCCTATCATGCCTTTGCCTATGCCGCGCGCGACGGGCGGCTTGTGTCTACCGCCCATGCCGTGCCCACCGCTGATTTCGACCCTGCCGCCCATGGGCTGCGGCCGGTCTCGCTGCGGGTCTGGAATGGCTTTTTGTTCTTGAATCTTTCGGCAGAGCCCCGCGACATTTGGGCCGATGTCGGTCTTGCCACCTTGGACAACTGGCCGATGGACGGTCTTGTGACCGCCCATCACTGGGAAAGCGAGATCGCCTGCAATTGGAAAGCGTTTTGGGAGAATTACTCGGAATGTCTGCATTGCCCGGGCATTCACCCTGAACTGTGCGACATGGTTCCGATCTACAGCAAAGGGGTGATGGGTGCCTCCGAGGCCTTGGGCTGGACGCCCGATGACCCGGTGCGCCCCAATCTGCGCCCGGGCGCTGAAAGCTGGACGCTGGATGGCGCGCCCTGCGGGCCTGTATTCCCCGGCCTGACGCCCGCCGAAAGGGCGGCAGGCTATAGCTTTGTCACCCTCTGGCCCTCAGCCTATGTCGTGGCGCATGTCGATTATGTCCGGTCGGTGCGGATCGTGCCGCTGGGACCCGAGCGCACGCGTCTGGTGGCCGAATGGCACTTTGCCCCGGAAACCCTCGCCCAGCCCGGGTTTGACGCGGCCAAGGTCGCGGATTTTGCCAAAATCGTCATGCAACAAGATGGCGCTGCGTCCGAGATGAACCATCGCGGCATGGCCTCGCCCTCCTTCACCACGGCGCGCTTGATGCCCGAGGAATATGAGATCCACCGCTTTCACCAATGGGTCTTGTCCGAAATGGAGCCTGCCCAATGACCAAACTTCCCTATCCTGCCCTGCCCATTCCAAACGATTGGGACCGGAAAGGTTTGCCGGCTTGGACCTATCATTCGCCAGCCCTCTTTGCGCTAGAGCGTGAAAAGGTCTTTCTGACCCATTGGCAAGTGGTGGGGCATGAATGTGACCTGCCCGCGCCGGGTGACTGGCTGGCCTTTGACCTTTTGGGCGAACGCGCTGTGGTCATGCGCGGTCAAGACGGGGTTGTGCGGGCCTTCCACAATCTGTGCCGCCATCGCGGCGCGCGGGTGGTGGATGGGGCGACGGGCCATTGCAAAGGGTCCATCGTCTGCCCGTTCCACGGCTGGGTCTACAATCTGGACGGCAGCCTGCGCGGGGCGGCGCAGCCGACCAGCTTTGGCACCCTTGCGCGCGAAGACTTCGGGCTGAAGCCGATCGAGATGGAAATCTTCCACGGCTTCATCTTCCTGCGCTTTGCGCCGGGTCCGCAGGCGTCGGTGGCGCAGTTGCTTCAACCGTTTGAGGCTGATTTTGCCGCCTATGGCACGCGGGATATCTTGCCCGTGACCGTGCCGGATTGGAGCATGGATCTGCCGGTGAACTGGAAATCGGTCCGCGATGTCGACAATGAGGGCTATCACGTCCCCTTGGCCCATCCCGGTCTGCAAGATCTGTACGGCAGAACCTACCGCGACATGCATCTGGACAACGGCTTGTCGATGTCGATCGGCTGGTTCGGCGATGTGCCGGGCAAGCTGTGGTCGGTGCGCCATTACGCGCGCATCTCGCCACCGCGCCCGGAATTGCCTCAGCACCTGCAAGGGGCGTGGACCTATTATGGGCTGTTTCCCAATCAGGTCATTGCCATGACACCAGATGGGCTACAATTCTACCACGAACTGCCGCTCAACGAAGGCCAGACGCGCCTGACCGGGCGGCTTTATCGCTGGCCGCATGAAACCCGCGAACGCCGCTTGGCGCGCTATCTGGCGATGCGGATTGACCGCGACACCTCGACCGAGGATCAGCAGCTTTCGATCTGGTCGAACGAGTCGATGCGCTCAACGGCCTTTGAGGGGTTTCATCTGTCTGATCTGGAATACGGGCTGCGTCGCCACCATGACGGGCTGCGCCAGCTTATGCCGGTGATGCGGCTGCAGACCGCCCCGGCCGAAGATCAAATCGCGACGCTCAATACGGAAATGTCTTGCCAGACCTTGGGGCAGGAATAAGCTGACTGACAAAACAACCAACAAATTGTTCGGGGAGACTGCCATGAGATTGAACCGCCGTCAGGCGCTGATCGGTGCATCTGCAAGTTTGGCGTTGCCTTGGGCGCGCCCGTCCTATGCCTCGCCGGGCAGCGTCAATGTCTACAACTGGGCTGACTATATCGGTGAGACCACGATTGAAGATTTCGCCAATGAGACCGGGATCGACATCGTCTATGACCTGTACGCCAGTGCCGAGGAAATGGAGGCCAAGATGTTGGCCGGGTCCTCGGGCTATGATGTCGTCTTGCAATCGGGCCTTGGCCTGCACCGTCTGGTGGCGGCCAATCTCTATCAAAAGATCGACCGGGCGCGCCTGCAGGGCTGGGACACTTTGAACCCCGAAATCTTGAAAATTCTGCAAGGGTTTGACCCGGAAAACTCCCATGGGGTGCCCTACACCTGGGGCACAGTGGGCTTTACCTTTAACGTGCCGCTGGTTCGCGAACGGCTGCCTGACGTTGATCTTACCACGTTGGATGCGGTCTTCCTGCCCGAGAATGCCGCCAAGCTGGCGGACTGTGGCATCTCGCTCTTGGACAGTCCGACGGACATTGGCTTTATGGTCATGCGCTGGTTGGGCCTCGACGCCGACGCGGGGACGCCCGAAACCTACGCCCAAATGGCCGAGGCTTTCGCCCGCATCCGCGAGCATGTCACCACCTTTGACAACACCAATTTCCTGACGAGCCTGCCCAATCAGGAAATCTGTGTCGCCAACACATGGTCGGGTGATTACGCTGTGGCAAAAGCCCGGGCGGCCGAAGCGGGGATTGAGGTGGATCTGGTCTATCACGTGCCTAAGACCGGCGCTCCGGCTTGGTTCGATCTTTGGGCCATTCCGGCCGATGCGGCGAATGTCGACAACGCCTACACCTTCCTCAACTATATGCTGCGCCCCGAGGTTCTGGCCGCCTGCACCAATTACACAGGCTATGCCAACTCCAGCACCGCCGCGAGCGCGCTGGTGGATCCCACCAT
>JACCDI011151854.1_pt1 | contig 12349 bp, 12 predicted proteins | sample 7442791 | NCBI WGS metagenome assembly JACCDI01 (sample SAMN15323434, study PRJNA562643) | freshwater metagenome | isolation source: river surface water | place: USA:Blue River Watershed | collected 2017-08-15
AGCCTGGATTTTTGACAAACAGTCCCATTCAACAAGTGCTAGATATGCACCAAACCAAGCTAGGCACATCCCCAGAGGTGCACGGATTTTTGCACCTCATATCAGTGGGTCTAGGAGGTTTTGATGGTGTAATTCAGATTTTACCTGGACTTTCAATAATGACTAGTACTTATTGAAATCAAAATTACTCTCTGAAGAATGAGCATTTTTAAAAAATATGGTGTAATTCAGATTTTATATGGATTTTTGATAATGACTGGTACTACAGATCTAAATCAATTTTTCTTTTGCCACAAAAATGTGTTTTTTCCAAGAAAGTGGAAATAACTTGATTGACCGCTTTTTGATGTATTGGGCTTTTTCAGCTCCGATGTAGATTTGTGGTCATTCTCTCTTGCCAGTGATGCTGTCAAGGTATCAACAATGGCAGACTATAGACCATGTTCTTCTCCAAGAAGCCGTTGACAGTGCAGCTCAAGTGGGATGGCTTCCAGCTGATGTTACTGTCTTGGTGGTAATTAATATTTTCTATTTTTTAATGCCCACTTGTCAAGAATGATATGAAACATTGGTGAGTAAATAGGGGAAAAGATTGTACTGTGATTTTACACAATTCTACACAGGAGCTAAAATAAACCTAGTCATCAAAAAGTGATCAACTAAGTTTTTTTCATTTCCTTGGAAAAAAACACAATTTTAGGGGGAAAAGGTTAAATAGATTTACAATCTATTATGAGGGTATTGCCAAACATGCATTATATTCCTAAAAGTGAGAAATGACTCCAATTTCTCTCTACAATACCTCTACAATTCCAAAACAAACTTGGTGAAAATATGAAAATATTTTGTCATTGGATTTGAAGACGTTTCTTAGTCACAACTGAATTTTTCTTTATCAGTTAGATAAATGTGCATAGGTGCACTGCATATGCAACATTGACACTGTGAAAAATATTTCTAATTAATTCATGCAATAATGCTTGTATGTGTTTTTTAATCTAAATCTGTGCCAGTCTTATCCACAAAGGTTCATTTATGTCACAAAAAAGATCAGATAGTTTGTGTTCAATCCAAGCACACATATGGTTTGATATGAATCCAGGGTATGACTCAGGGATGCAACATTAACATTTTTATATGTAGTTGTTCTATTACAAATTGAAAATATGATGATTGTATTACTTAAAGATATTACTAATTTTACCAGTTATTTTTGTGCATCTCAATATCTAAAATTACTTTTGGTAGGTTGTTGTGTTGGTTTGGGGGGATTAGTGTCTCAGGAAGATGGTATTCTATTTGCAGGAGCCTATTTTATTATAAAAACCAAGATGTATATGCTCCATTTTCCTGTTCTTGTTCCTCCCAATTTGGGACCTCCAATATTTTTCCATTTCATCCTAATGCATATTATTGTTTTTACATTTTGATTTGCATGATTTCTGGTTTATTGTTGTGACTGATCAATGAAGATAGTTTCAAGTGTTCATAACTAGCAGCAATTCTATATTCTATCAAGCAGTATCCTCCATTCTTCTCACCGCTCTCCACCTCCACCATGTGTGGGACTCTAATATTCTTTCCTTCTTTTCCCAATCCATATTTTTATTGCACTTTAATTTGCTGTGTTATGGTTGATGAAGGTGGCTTCAAATAGCCAGGAGAAGAAGTTGTTGGATTTTACTGTTGCACAAGCAATTCCGTGGACCATTCATGGAAATTGCCATTTTTATCCCAGCAAAGGCAACAGGGCACAGAGGAGCAGTAGAGCAGTGCTTGTAGTTATATTTTTCCAAAGCTGAAGTAGTTTTGTCAAAAAGTTTTTATTGGCCAATATTTGATATAAACACAAGTAGTATATTGTTGTTTTGGTTGAAATCAACTTTTGTGAATGTGGTCTTTCATCAACCATGCATGATTTGGCTTCTACTAGGAGCTGTAGAATAAATTGCACATGGTTTGAATGGCAATTAAGTCCTGATTCTGATTAATTTCATGAATAAACTTCAAATTTGAAATCTAAATAGTTTGTACAATCATTAGAGGGGGGGGGAGAACTGCTCCCATTGCTTAAACATAGGGTTGTGTTAGAGTTCACCAATACCTCTATTAAACGGTTATTATCTATTCTGTCTGTCAGTTGTACACCTCCATTGATCTATTTTTTTTAATATAATGTCAAATATGTGCATATAGCTATCAATCAACTAGTTTCTATTTTGTCTGTCCATCACATGGCTTACATATTGGGAGGGAAGGTCATGTTCTTTGCATTGTTACTGCCATCTGCAACTGACAATAAGATCATTTCTCTTTAATCCTTTTGTGGCTATTAATGTAAATTTATGTACAAAAAAATTATCACATAGATCCCTATAGACACAAACCATCAAACAAAAAATATACCTCTTGATCTATTTTCCAGATGGTGTTCTATGATCTATTGAAACAGATCAGAATATGTGATCTATTTTAAATATAGTTTTTTGAAAATAGATACAATGTTTTCATGCGCATTTTCTTTCAAAAAATAGATAAATACCTTAATATGTCAAAATCCCAAAACAATTACAACTTACATCTCAATGTCAAACAATAGCCTGAATAAAAACTCCAATGTAGATTACATTTTTGATGTTCTCATTTATCATTGGTTTGCTCAATAGCCAAATATTACCCCTATAGGATTTTGAGGTACAAGCTACAGAAACTAAAAGAATTTTGTCTTTGTTCAATTAAATAATCTTACTCATCACCTATTTTTTATTTTTTCAGTCAATTCAATCTTACACCAAAGACATGGTTGATTTTATTGTGGGTCAGTTGCCAACATCAAGATTGTTGTCTTATGCCAACATATTGATGATGCATAAATCAGATGGGCTAAACCCAACATAAAGAGAATAAAAACATATATTGAATTTACAGATGACAAGTTCATATTGAATGCATGATTGCAAGGCAGGAAAGAGCTGAATGATGATTACAAAGACAGAGGAGACAAAAAGTGAGTAATTCCAAAGCTCAAATAAAAAGTTTTATCAACATTGCCAAATTTCATGACATCAACACTGAATCAGGACATGTCAAGATGTGTCCACATGATTTCCAAAGATTGTTGTTGTTGTCAAGATTAATTTGTTGTGAAAAGAGAATATGAAAAAGACATGAGATTTTAAAAATATAATGAAATACTAGTACAATAAGGAAGAGTTTATATGAACTTGGTCTTCATTTTTTGCTTAAGAATTATTGTTTTCTGTTTTGGAATTGATATTGAATTTTCAATTACAAACTTACTTCTTTGTATCTTCACATCCTTTGAAGGAAGTATGTTTGACATGTTGATACAATGGAAAATTTTCCTTAAGATATTTTTGTTGCATGGGTTGAATTTTACTCACAGTTTGGGATCCCAACAAGCCTTTTATATGTGACTTGGAGTGAAAAATCTTTATTTTGATTACATACTTGTCCATTTGCAAATTTTACAACTGACAAGATGAGTGCAAAATTTCCTACTAAGTGCCATTTTTATGGAGCATTTTTAATAAGGTTATAAGATGGACTGAGAAGTCTGTCAACATATATTTGGAAAGCTGAGACTCTTTTCTACAAAATATCATATCAGAAGCTACTGCTTCATGTGTGGAGCATATGTAAGAATAGAGTTTTGTTCAAATGTGACCCGGAGTCTCATTGTTTTGGATGCCGAGGCAACACAATATACAATAAATATTATGGGTATGGTACTTCTCCTACAGATACTACATCATGGGAACCCTGGTTTACTCCATGAACAACAGCTGGGTACATAAAGGCATCAAAGACACGGTAGTTACCTATTACAATGTGATAGAAGAATCACAAGACAAACACATTCACCATGATTTTGTGGAGATAGGTAATCTTCTTAATGATGCATTGAGAAAATATTGAATGATTTTGAATCAAATCTTTTCCACTGTACTTTTTTGGAACATAAACACAATACAAGTTATAAACAATATCTTGACAAATATCACTGGATTGATATTGAGCTTGACCAAGGCATAGTACAATTCCCCAAACCAATTAAGGGATTTATCAAATCACTCATCCCACAATCAATAAACATAATGACATCTTATCATGCTTATCAGCTAGTTAAAACAGATAAAAAACAACTAACACCAAACCAGATTTACTGAAACTGGCTGAAGAGAACTTTGATGGTGAAGTGTATTTCATTTACATCGATAACTATGACAATTTATCTCATCGTGTGTTTTTGTTTTATATTGATTTACATGCACATCAGCATATCATGTTGACAACTTTGCTACCATAACAAGAGGTTCTTCAATAGGCTTGGAAGGTGTAATTATGTGTTATGAAAATTTGTTTCAAGAATAAATAAATTATATTGATATTATTTTTAAAGCAGAACAAAATCATGATAACCACCTCCAAATATAGCAATATTGGCAATGAAAATTTGTTTCAAAAATAAATAAATCATATTGAGATGATTTTTAATCAGATCAAAATCATGATCACCACAGCCTAACACAGCAATATTGTCATGACAGTGTTCAAGACAATGTGGCTCAAACTAATAGCAGGAATACAGGTCGACAAGATAATCAAACTCAATTATAAAGTGGGATTGGAAAATTCATACAATGTGAGGTATGTGATAAATGTTTTTATTTTCATTTGATTTCTGAAATACAAGTATAATAAAATTCTATTTTTTCAAGTGATGCTTCTATGGACATAGCTAATGAGATCATGAGATGATTCACTTTATGTTATCATTATGATTCACAATCTCATATTTCATTTGACATTGAATTTTAACAATTATGATTAAGTTTATTCATGTAGGTCAACACCAAAATAAGTCACTTCCAAGCAACCAACAATTTTTTCAAATGAGGTCACATGCACCAACTAATAATACAGAATGAATTAAGGCAATACCAAGCAGCTTTGCAACTCACCATTGTGATTCTAGCAGTAGTCTGCATTTCTCTTACAGCCTTCATGGTGGTGCTAGTCCAGCTCCTCCCATGTAAAATAAAATAGGTTACAATAGAGTGTTGCCACCCTTTGAAGCTAATCAAAATACAAATCAATCAAACTAAATAAATGTACCTATGGCTCATCACAACCATCTAATGTATCATCAATCACCTCAAGTAAATGTACCCATTGATCATTCTACCCATCCAGTGTTTGAAACTTTATGTTATGGAAATCGAAACACACAAGCACCAAAAAATCTGTCATTCAACACCCACTTGCTGTTTATTTTAAAATAGTAACATTGTGATGCTGCTGTCTATTATAAATTATATACCACAGTCATACTTTTTTAGGATTATTACAAATGACCCAAGTATCATAATTCTTTGTATAGATGTATCATAATATTCCAATTATCCAAAAAGTAATACTATGTTATTGTTTTTTCACCATGCAAATATGTGGAAAAAATCAACCAGGCCATTGTTTTGCTGACATCATATGTCTTTTAAATCCTTCTCAAAGACTACTGTTGTGTTCTTTGTTTAAGTATCAAAATTAAAATGCTTCACAGAACATACTCATGTATGAAAATTAGACATTTCACCCCTATCATCATTTCTTTTTTCAAAACTTTTTTAATTTCTTTTATTTTGCTCAACTTAACTACTAGCCTAATGCCATTGTGCTGCTTGTAATATTTGGCGAGACAACTAACATAAATGTCATGTCATTTTGACATATCCAATGTCTATTGATGTAACATGTGTATTATTGTTGAGGTGATGATATTTATTTGTTTTCAATGGCTGTGTCTATGACAATGTATAGTTATGAAATTGAAATTACCAAAGCAGTATTTTTATCATGTGGAAAAATTTTAATTGTCTATCTCCACAAATTTTGATTTTGTATCATTTTACATAATGTTCATTTTCTATTGTAACACATTTTCAGTTACTACATATGTTCTAAATAAATATGTTTTGTGACGAAACACAAACACATCAACTAAATTTGGCTTTCTCTCTAATGTTATACCAGACAATGGAATCAAATTTGTCCTAAAAAATTCAAAAGCACGTGTAAAATAAGCATTCTTGGACTCAACCTTTAATTTACATCAATCCAGATGGAAATAATTGTTAACCTTTCCAAATTCCAAAGTAGTGGGTGTACATGCTAGAGTCTTTTCCAATGCATCAGATCAACTTGATCACTATTTCAAATGCTCTATTTTTTAATTACCAGGATTGATTAGTAAAGATGAAACAATACAGTGAAGGAAGTGAAACATTTTTTGATTTGGCATGTGAGGGAACTACATTATGTTTTTCACATGACATGAAATCATTCCTGAATACAAAAACAATTGACAATGAGTGCTCCTATGGAAAATTGAACAAAAATTCTTAAAAAGCAGTGTCTGAAGAGGGAATGAAGTCCAAAGTAGGAATTAAAAAGGCGACAGTGAAAAAAGGAATTCTAAAAATGATTATCAAATTGTTGAAAAAATGCCCTGCTGGAATAAATAACTTGGTACTAAGAAAATAGGTAAGAATTATTATCATTTTAATTATTTCTCCACCATTTTTCAACTTTTCTCTTCATTATTTGTTGGCAGTATCCTTTGAATTTCACAAATGAAGCCTAAGAAAGGAAAATGCACTAGCATCTAAGTTACTGATGCGACTAACAAAAATATACCTTGTCAAACTGGTGGCAAAATGCTTTCTGATGAGAAGAAGTTGTGAAATTTTTGGTTAAAAGTAACAAGGACATGGCAGCAAAAAGGTGATGGCTAATGCCTGATAGCACAATTGAGCATAATGACCATCCTATTGTTTGTCATTAAGGAAAGACTTACTGGATAGTCAAATTTGACACCAAATAAAATGGAGTTTATACAATAGCTATACAATCATGGCACAATTCATTCTAAAATTTCAGGCATTCTGAGCAAAATTGTTGGAAAAGAATTAATTTCCACCACAAGATCCAACATAAAAAACAAGCAATTGATGAGGCATTTGACATTGATCAAAAAATGGCATCTGTACAAAAAAATCTGGAAAGACTATAACATTTTTGTCTTTTGTGATATTTTTCTTACATAATATATTTTTAATTGGTACATTTACACAATATGGTGGATTAGAAGAGGTATATTGTATACATGTGCCACACATCAAGAAGATAGGGGGTGCAATGTAAACAAGAGGAAAAAGTCATCCTTTCAATGTATCAAGTTCCAAGATTGTTGAAGATGTCCAAAATCTCCAAAATGAAATGTTGTATGAATATGGAACAGAATTTGTACTAATATCATCTTTTGCATCATATGAAATACTGCAGGCAGTGTCAATGTTTCCAGAAGTGTTTTATCCCTTTCTTGATGGTAGTCAAAGACACAAATGGACAAACTCATATCAAAACATCAGTGTTCTACCTTCTGAAACAAAATGGAATAAAATCAGTATGGTGAAGAGACAATCACACAATATTATGTAATTCTCATAGATGAAGATAGTGCATAATATGAGCTGGTAGTAAATGCAAAAAAACTACATAGGCATATGCAATTTTTATACACATACTATGTGTATTCCATGCTCTTGGGAAGAAATTTAAAGAGGCAATGCATCCAAACCTTCTTCAAAACTAAAAAGAGAAAATTGTTTTGAAATATGTCTCTTTATGACAAGTAGTGTTTTTTCATCATTTAAATTTTTTCGTATGACAAACATTTCATGAATTGTATTTGTGCAGGTAAATCAATATTTAGTTGTCTGCAACAACAATACAGTTTTGTTGAAACCAAATCTGAGAATTACAAATTTATTGAAGAGTTGAAAACCTTTATGAGCCACAAAAGAGCCATTTGTGATCTCAATAACGAATGTGGAAGTACATGCATCATGCTTGTAGAAGTGATGAATTCAAAAGAAGATAAGCTTAGATATCAGTCAATGATAAAAATCAGACATTGCATGGATGCAATGACTACTTCACCAGTGGATTCAAAAACATGGGTCGCAATCAGTACATTCAAATATGAGTTTGGATAAAACATGTGGAAGAGTTCTGAACAGAGCAATTCCAGAATAAGAAGTCGAAGAAATGATGCTGGAAGAGAAATATTGTGTAATAATCATGCATTACAAGGAGAGACAAAAGATCAATTAGTAAAAAAGGGCAAGGTCTTGTGGATAGAGAATATGATGCCAGATCAAGATACAAATGTGTTGAAATGAATTGTGAAAACTGGCATGTCTAGTATTTTGAAGACAATTAAAAATCAAAACAAAAAGGGGGCAGAACTTCATTCAATGCAGATGTTCATTTCAAAAAAGGATTGGACTTTGTTGCAGACACATGATAATTGTTGTTCGGTTTCATTGAGATTTGCATGGAAGATATTTGGTGGCTAAAAGCATATCATGTTCATTATAGTGAGGTGAGTTTTGTGTTATGTTGATATTCGTTTATATCAATGATCTATTTTTAAGTTTGTAGGTCAAAAAAATTAAAAGGATTAGAGCAATGTTCCAAAACAAAGATTCTGGTTGTTGTATATCTGTCAAACTCAATCTAAATCTGATTTCTAATTACAATATTGAAAAAGGAGGTATAATGTATGAGGGAACTTCTACTGAAAGTTTTCAATTGGCAAGCTATGTTATTTCACAAAAAAGTTGCACAAACAAAGAATATAGCATGATTGGTACTGATCTAGGAATCACTGCATTGAAAACAGATGTGTATGATAGAAAGGGAAACAAGATCTGTCAGCGCATGTAGAAAATTTATTGTCTCAAGAAAGAAGTTTCATGCAAGAATCTGTTGAACATGTAGCCAAGGTGTCAACAAGGATGGAAGAAAAAGAAAAAGATGATCAGAGAAAAGATTTTGATGAAACTTTGAAGTCTATTCTACATGATCATAGGGTGAGCAAAGAACAGAATCAAATTTTCAAAAAGTGATGAAGGGCAGAGATGAATTACTTGAAGAAATGAAATACGATTTTTGGTATTAGAGGTGGAGGTTATGGAAAGTTAGAATTCATTGGAATGAAATCTACCATGGATCAGAGAGAAAGAAATAGAAAAAGACTTATGGGACAAAACAATTACCTATTACATTTAGACTTGATAGAATTAAAACAAAAAAGAATCATTATATTTTGTATAGAATCAAATTTTTCATACAAGCATGATTTGATTTAAAAATGTCTTAGCAATACATTTTAAACTAAAATTTTGAATTTCTTCTGCATCAAATTTGGCCGATTGTTATATTTTTAACATGATTACATTTCAATGAACTAATATCAACTTAGATTTATATATCCTTTTCTCAAAATATATAGAGAAAATGGATTTCTATGTTATTTTTGATCCAAACATTAGTTCAATTATATTCACACATAGATATCACAGAAATAATAAAAATTTGTATTCAGTCATCACTTAGTTGCAAAATGTGAATTGTCAGATGATCTTTTGGATAATTGTTAATCCAAGTGGCACAATCAGGGAATCTTTCCTTCCACTCTTTCCACACATTAACATTCCAGAAGTTGGCTGTATTTGGCATCATATGTACCACAAATCTTCCATTTTGATCTATTCCATGAGCCAATGTGGATGTAATTCCATTATTTAAGGTCCCATACATCAGATAAAACATTGGAATGAACTTTTTAATTTTAGTAGTCTTTTTTCATATCAACCGCCTTCTCACCAAGTTTTTAAGTAACGCAAGAGGTTTTCATTCCAACACCATCACCTTCAGTTTTGTCTTAACAATGTTCCTTTTTCAAATTTGGCATGATCATAGAGGTTCCATTCAGAAACTTACACAGCAAAAAGTGCAGTTTACTTATACCATCACACTGTAATTCAGTTGGACCAGTAAAAATAGTCATTTCACTTTATTTACCATAACATGTATTGTTTGCATCATAGCTTCTAGTATTTACTGTCTGTATTGGAAAAACCTTATAACAAAACAATTACCAGTCAAAATTTATGTACCACTTGTACACCAGATTGTTGCTTTTTGTAACATCTTAGCAGACATTATCAGGCATTTGTTAAAAAAATATTTTTTCTAAAAAAGTGTTGGTATATGTATATCATCAATTAACCATTCATGTACCAGTCAAAATGTTTTTCATAGATGAAATTTTAGTAGCCCATTTGCTGATTATGTACTGGAGTAGCTCTTACATTATAATGTTAAACATGTTAACCTATTGAAATTAAAAAATCAATTTAATTTTTGCAATATTTTATTACTTCACCCCTTAGACTTTGAATGTTTTACTTTTTTACAACAAGCACTACAAAAAGAATTTCTCAATTTTCTCCTTTTTGGTTTTCCAATTCTTTTGTTTTTTATCTCAATATGATGGAATCCATATATTGAGATATTACAGTTTGTTATATACAACCTGATTTTTACACAATGAGATTCACCTGAATTCTTGTTGAATAATGGGTTGAAATATCATGTTGTTTTTGAGTATTCACGCTATTACAACACTTTGACCTTGTGTTGTTGTTTTTGTGGTAACAAGTTTCACATATTACAAAGTCAGATGCACACTGATACTGTTTGGCATATCTACACACATATAACTTCCATTTTCCTCTAACCAAGATGACATGACTTGTGGATTTGTCACTAACCTGTGCCATGTCTATCAGAATCAATGAAAACTATTTTGCTTAAAAAATAATGAATGTAATGACCATAGTAAATATTGTAAACTTACTGTTAACTTACCCCTTGTATTGCAGTTAGATACTGCATTTTTGTATGTGTTGGAATTAGACACTTTCTACCTGCAAAATTTATGAGAATCATTTTGTTGTTTTGTGACGTCATTAAATAAAAAACAGAATGTTGCAACCTTGCCTAATTTTTTGTTTTAACCTGACTGCTTTGTACACTACCACTGATTGGGACCTGGTGATTCAATGGATCAGTGATCAGTGATAAATAACAAAGAGCATACAAATAGTGTCAAATATATGTTTATGTTGATGGGAAGATGTTCCATGGAAGACAAAGTGTTCATAAAGATGCACTATTTCTGCCCCCAAGCACATGACATTGAGGGTCTGAACAAATATAGTTGAGCATGTTAACACTGAGTGCCTGCTTTCATGTTTTTCATCAAGAGCATAGACTTCTAGGCTAGCCGCTTTTTGCATCAGTACTGGTGCCCTTTGGGAAAGCAATGGCCTGACCTGTTTTTGTGTCCTTGATGAGGGGACTCTCTTCAAGAACATTTGTGGATTTAAAAGTCCTGTAGCTGCCAAGGTTTTTGCTGGATGACTATGTATGTACTTAAAATATGCCCAGAGAAAAAGTACAGCTATTCTTACAAATTTAAAAATAGATTGTTTGATTTTACATCCATGCACATCTTAATGTAAAGAGAAAAACCAGTTCCAGCTTGTCACCTGATGTTCTGACACCATCTGGCCATCAAATGGCCCCCATCTGTCCAATGCCTTTCTAATATCCACCAGATTTGGAGTAACCCAGAACCTAAGGATTCCCAGGAACAGAAATACTGAAACTGTATAATGCCTTTTGTGAGCATGAAAAGGAATTTCCACCCAATATCCAATTTTCTACCAATAACAAAATAGTGGAGTTCATTCCAAAAGTGGTTGGACATTTTGGTTTTGGAGAGGAGGAGTAAATTTTGGATGAATGCAAAGGGGGGCATTGATGATACTGAGTATGAAAAGTTTTTACATCATTTTTTCCCATGTATCTGGATGTGACTGATACAAGAGGAAAATAAGTCACCTTGAAAGTTAAAACGGGTCCAAGGGGATTAAATCCTATGTTGCTTGCTCGTTTGAGATCTCTTGGGTTCCTATTGCATTCTGGTGTCCCAAACACCTTTTCTGTCACCTAGGTGACAAAATAAAGCTATGGTCCCTTCAAACAACAATTCACAAAAAATTCGGAACAGATTTCATGAAATAGACTCAATTATAAAATATCTTGCTTGCTTTAACCACGGCTTGTGGTGCTAATAGATTCTGGCATTTGTGATCCGCTAACACCCAACAGTGACTTTGAGTCGTCAAAAGGTGCATTTGAAGATGGCTTTAATCAGAAATAATGTCTTAGGGTATGTGAGAAAATTGGAGCAGCATCTGTGATGCAAAAATGTCTTGAATCAGATAATGTCCAAAGATAATTGGTGAAATAGGACAAATGAATGAAATAATGCAAAGGATCCAAGATCAAAACTTCTTCTTAACCCGTCATGGATATGATGTGTTAGTATTGGCTTCCAAGCTCAATTCAA
>JACCDI010123853.1_pt1 | contig 12346 bp, 13 predicted proteins | sample 7442791 | NCBI WGS metagenome assembly JACCDI01 (sample SAMN15323434, study PRJNA562643) | freshwater metagenome | isolation source: river surface water | place: USA:Blue River Watershed | collected 2017-08-15
ACGGCGTCACCTGCTTTTACTCCTAATAAAACAAGCCCAAGATGGATGGCTGCAGTACCAGAACTCAAGGCACCAACAAAACTATTTTGTCCTAGATAATGTTCTAAATCTTGCTCAAACCCATTTACATTTGGTCCCAAAGGTGCTATCCAATTGGTATCAAAAGCTTCTTGTACATACTTTTGCTCTATTCCTCCCATATGGGGAGAAGAAAGCCATATTTTGGGTTTATTCATTTGTATTAATAAATTTTATAATTTTACCAGGCACTCCTACAACAACCGCATAATCTGGCACATTCTCTATAATCACAGATCCGGCTCCAATTAGAGCCCATTTACCAATAGTAATGCCCTGAATAATAGTGGCTCCAATTCCAATCTGAGAACCTTCACCAATTTTTACATTTCCTGCAACCGAAGCATTTGGCGAAATATGGACAAAATCTTCAATGATACAATCATGCTCTACTATTGCACCCGTATTAATGATGCAATGTTTACCTATTATAGAATTAGGATTGATTATGGCACCAGCCATCACAACCGTTCCTTCAAAAATTTGGGAATACTTTGAAACTATTGACTGTGGATGAATTACTTTCAAATAATTAGAATTAATAATAGAAACAACCTTTTTTCGCTTCTTGTTGTCTCCTATCGAAACTATAAAATACTTTTCTTCAAAACTTTCAATCTGATTAAAATTCAAAATTGGAATATTAAAAATGAAATCAAATTTAGGATTGTGATCAATAACACTCTCTATTGTATGTTCCTTAGAGGCTTCAATAATATCAATTACTACTTTACAGTGCCCACTAGCTCCAAATAAATACATATTAATTCCCTTTAAAAGATTCGATTGTTATTTGTCCATTATAATTAATTTGATTTATGAGTATTTTAATTTCTCTACCAAAACCTCCAGAACCTATTATGGCAATTTTCATATTTTCAATTTAAAATTATTTACAGTAGATCTAACTTAATAAAAAAAATCACCGTGATCATTTATTAAATACATTATTCAATAGAATACCCTCCATCAATTACAAAATTTTGACCTGTAATCCATTTTGAATTTTCTGACAATAAAAAAAGGATAGCTGGAACAACATCTGTAACCTCTCCAATTCCTAAAGGATGCTTAGCAACTATTAATTGTTTTTTATCCTCCCCTATCTGATCAAATAAATTTTGTGTCAATGGTGTATTTACGATACCGGGTAAAATAGCATTAATCCTAATTTTACGCTTTGCAAATTCTAAAGCCGCCGATTTAACAATTCCTAAAACTGCTGCTTTTGTTGAACAATAACCTATTTTTCCCGGTTGGCCTAAAGTCCCCATAACAGATGATAAAAAAACAACACTAGCACCATCATTACTGTATTTCTTTTTTGTGAAATGACGAAGTAATTCAATTCCGGATAAAACATTAATATCATATATCCGTTTTATTTTTTCAGGAGCGTATAATGTTAATGGTATTGTTTCTTCTACACCGGCACAATGCACTAGACCATCCAACTTTTCGTTGATTAATTCGAGCTCTAAAAATAATTTTTCAATATCATTAATTTTCTCAAAATCAAAAAAATGCGGTTTTATTTGGCCTTTATTACTCTGAATTATTGAATTAATTTTAGAAAAATCTCTACCTATAGCAAAAACTTTATGACCGTTTTCAACTAATTGTTTCAAGGTTTCAAAACCAATTCCTGATGTTGCACCCGTAAGAATAAAATTCATTTTAGCTATTTATAATTTTACAAATTCTTTTAATCAAATTTATCTAATCCAATTATTTCTATCAAAGAATCTATAGTTGTCATATCTGAAAGATCACTAGGATTAAGTGTTACGTCAAATTCATTAGAAATAAAACCCATTAATACCATAGCAGACATGGAATCCCATTCTTCTAAATCTTTCAAATTTGTATGATAACCTAAAGTTACATCTAATTCTAACTCTTCCTTTAAACTCATCAAAAACTCTTGTTTTGTCATTGCAATATCTATTATAGTTTACTATTTAATTTAATTAATCCCCCTGACCACGATAATCCAACACCAAATCCAACTAAAACAACATTTGTTACTTGAGTTATTTCTTGACTAAACTTTTTTAATGCTATCGGTATTGTGCTTGAAACTGTATTCCCACCATCTTCCAAATTAATGTAAAATTTATCTGAATCAATTTTTAGTCGTTTACGCATAAAATTTAACATAAAAGCATTGGCTTGGTGAAATATAAATTGATCAATATCTTGTATTGTTTTACTATTTTTAGATAAGACCTCATTGGTGAAATTTGGAACTACCTCGTTAGTAAAATTAAAAACTTCTGGACCGTTCATATACAAATGATTATCTGTATAACTATTTTCCGTTCCATAGTTAATCTCCGGAGCAGAAACATCATAAGGAAATCTGCTACATCCGTTTTTCACTATTAATTTATCATAACCTGAACCATCTGTCCCAAATAAGAATTCACCAAAACTATCCTCTTCCGAAAATGAAATAAGAGTAGCTGTAGCTGCATCACCAAAAATAGCTCTATTGGAACGATCATTTGGATGCAAATATTTAGAATAGGTTTCGGCCGTAACTAATAAGACATTTTTGACTTGCCCTGAGTTAATTAAACCCTTAGCAAGACTCAAACCATAAGTATAACCAGAACATCCTAAATTAAAATCAAATGCACCTATATTTTTTTTCAAACCTAAATGATTTTGCAAAATACAGGCTGTTGTTGGCAAGAAATATTCGGGACTTTGGGTACAGTATAATATATAATCTATCTCATGTTTATCAACTCTGTCAAATAATTTTTCACATACTTTTTTAGCCAAATCAAAAGCTGTTTCATTTTCCTGAACCCAATATCGATTCTTTATTCCTACTTTTTCTTCAAATTTAGAGAAATCATAATCCGGAAATTGGATTGCTAAATCTTGTATAGAAATTTTTTGATTTGGATAGACATATTCTATGGCTTTTAATACTGCTCCCATTTTTAATTTCCTTTAAAAGCTTCTGTTGTAATTTGCCCTATACCATTAATACCTTCGCTCATAAATACTTTTTTAACGGTCAAAAGTACTATTTTTAAATCTAACCAAAAACTAATATTATCAACATACCAAACATCCAATTCAAATTTTTGTTGCCAAGAGATGGCATTTCTTCCATTGACTTGTGCCCAACCCGTAATTCCGGGCTTTACTTCGTGTCGGCGGCTTTGAGTTGAAGAATACAAACTAAGGTATTCTGGTAATAAAGGTCTTGGTCCAACGATACTCATATCACCTTTCATTACATTTAATAATTGTGGTATTTCATCTAATGAAGTTTTACGAACAAACTTACCAATATTTGTCAATCTTTCGCCATCTGATAATAAATTTCCCTTCAGATCCATTTTGTCATTCATGGTCTTGAACTTTATAATCCTGAAAATTTCGCCATTAATCCCAGGACGCAATTGAAAGAAAAATGGGTTGCCATTATTAGCAAAGTACAAAGCTATAGTTACGACAACAAAGAGTGGACTTACTAGTACAAGACCAATCACACTAAAAAGAAAATCGAATAGTGGCTTGAAAAAAGATTTATACATTATTTTCTAATTTTTTATATTCTGCCAATAGGGCTTTCCATACCACTTCTTGTTCATAACGAGACACTATCATTGGCCTTGCTTTTTTCTGCAAAGAAATTCTTAAATTATAATCCAACATCATTTTTTTCATACTTTCATAAATCGCATTACTATCTTTTACGGGTAGTATTAACCCATTTTCACCTTCGATAATAATTTCGTTACATCCATTAATATTGGTGACTATACTGGCTAACCCCATTGCCCCTGCTTGCAAGACTACATTGGGAAAACCTTCACGATAACTAGGAAAAACTAATACATCTGAAATTGCTAAAAAAGGACGAACATCTGTTTGATGTCCAACTCCTATAATACTAGTATTTGATTGAATTTGAAGTAAGGTTTCTTTTTGAAGTGGATCTAAATCATCTTCTTGCGAACCTACTAATACTAATTTAACTGCATTTCCTCTCTCTATTTTTTGGAATGCTGATACTAATTCATTGATTCCTTTATCACCAACCAATCGACCCACAAAAATAAATACAAAATCACTCGGATGAATACCTAATTTTTCTTTTAAAAGCGCTTGGTCTTCTTCAGAAAAAAGTGTAGGATCAAAATAAGCAGTGTTAATACCATTTGAACTTCCATTACCAATCACAGCTAATTTTTCTGGTTTGCAAAATTGCTCCTTAATAATAATCTCTTGCAATCCATTAGAGTTTGGATAAATCTTCGTGGCGGCAGCATAGGTTACCCGCTCAACAAAATTCAACAATTTTCTTTTACTGCCTTTAGCTTCCAATAAAGGAAGACCAGCTATAGTGTGTAATCGATGGGGAACACCCGCCAATTTGGCGGCAATCATACCTAATGTTCCTGCTTTTGGGGTATGTGTATGAATGATAAATGGTTTTTCTCTTCTAAAATAGTGATACAATTGCCAGACCGCCTTTAAATCTTGAAGAGGGGTAATTTTTCTGGTCATTTCTACATGATAGACTGGCACTCCTTGTAATTTTCCAACTCGATCTAGATTAATTTTATCTGATGATATGGCAGTTACATCATAATATTGACTCATAAATCCCAATTGATTTTCCAATAATTTCTCCAGAGATACAGGAACTGTTGTTATTCTAACTAGTTTTTTATTCACTTTCTAAAACTATTTTTCATATTTTTTTATAATGTTTTCTATTAAAAATCAAATTCTACACTTGTTCCTTGTGGTCAAAATAAACCAATTGATTAAGGGCATAAAAAAACATCGGCATAAACATTAATCTCATTCGACTAGCCAAGCCTAAATTATAGATGTAGAAAGCAATCATCAACAATATACTGCATCCCACAAACATGGCCAATTTAACATCCCCGGCTATAATAATCTCTTTCTTTTTATATTTCAAATAAATTATTCCCCATAAAAATAATAATACAACAGCACTATTTTCAGCAGAAATAACATACTGATAAAATGTTGAAGCATCATAATATAGAGGTCGAAATAAAAGTAACCAGATACGACCTAAATAATTTGTGTCCATTAAATTAATACCACTCCCTCCTTGAGAGGCATAAGCTTGAATTTCATCCCATTTGTCAGAAAAATTCTTATATGCAAAACCATCAATATTTACAAAATGCATAACTATTGGAATTGAAATACAAACAAACACAAACATTAATAATAACGTCTTTATCTTTACAGTTCTATTTTGAAAAATATAATAAATTAAAAAAGCAACAAAAGTAGCAAGAAAAACATGTGGTCTCAGAAGTAATAGCAATACTATTACAATACCATGCAAAAAGGTTAATTTAGATTTTTTCTTAATTTCAAATAACAAAAAAGTTAGGAAAAAAAAAACCAAAACGTCTTTACCAAGAAATCCAGACCAATAATGCAAAGATGGCAACAAAAAAAACAACTGAGTCATAGGGATTCCAACAACTTTCGTACTGCCCTCATAATTGTTTGACATATTGTTTAAATACATTAAAAAGGTATGATAACTAATCGTAGCAAAAAGAAAAAATAGGACAAACATCGAAACTCCTAACTTAACCAATGGATAAATCAAAAAAGACATAAAAGTAGTACCCAAACCAAAAAGGGATATCCATGAATTGGCATTGGCAGCTCTATCATAAAAAACAACAGCATCAACAATATTGCTACTATAAGCAAATACCATTGCTGAAAAATGAACCAAAAAAAGCAAAGCAAATATTCTTTTTTGTGAATTGCTTTGACTTCCAAAATATGAATTGGTTATGAAATAAATATAAATTGTAATACTTAGAAATAGAATTAAATTAATCATGTTGATTTTCATTACCAAGTTCAATCATCGATGCAGAAACAAATCCATATTCATTGTTTAATTTTTTGTAGTGATTTAGAATTTTTTCCAAATAAACTAAATTTTCTTCGAGAAAATATCCGAAATTATGAGGGTGCCACCACAAATGAAAGGCCTTTTTGCTCTTTGCAGCATAAGTCATTTCTTGCTTTATTCTGTTTATTTTGAATCTTTGAATCATTTTTTCCTTTTGATTATAAGGTCTTAGAAATCTGCTGGCAGGTAATAATATAAAGTCCTTTGCTACTATTGGGATAGAATAAGTTAGTGATTTACTTATGGGCATAACCGTATCAAATCCTCTAGCGATACTCATCATTCTAGAGGTACTTTTCCAGAACCAAACATCAGGATTTGAACGAACAACTCTAATACCATTATTTTTTGCAATATCCAAATATTCTGAGTTGTATTGATTTCTTGGAAATACCAATGATTTCAATTCTATATTAAAATTTTCTTTAGCTAAGCTCTGGGCAGCTTTCAAATCAACTTCAAATTGGTGTTTATTTTGCCCTTTTTCATTGCAATAATAATGTGCAAATGTATGTGTGCCTAGTTCCTGATTAGGTGTTTTTAAAATTAACTTAATCAAAGAATGTGCGAAGTGATAAGGATCATCTTCCTCACTATTACCAATATTGTTGTTATCAATCAAATGATAATATGATAGTTGTTCATTAAAATAAGTTGGCCTTTCTTTAGGACAAAACTTCTGTAATTGATCTTTATTTTTAGCAAACAAAAAGCCAACTGTTGCCCAAGTTGCATGAATATTATATTTTTCAAATAAAGACAATACAATTGGGATACTCTTCCTAGCTGTGTCGAAATATCTTTTTTTAAGTTTTAAATCCCATTTTTCTGCAGCACCCCAATGCAATTCAAAATCCAAAGAAATTATAAATTTTCCGCTTTCCATTTTTACACTGTATCTGAATCAGAATAACTTAAATACCAATTCTCTCTTTTACTTACAACCGATTTATATTTTTCTTTAAAAACTCTAGCTCCAAAATGAAGTTCTATTGGTCTATATTTTTCAGGGAAATTAATAAAAAAAGATTTTTTGTAAATGCCATAATTAGGAGAATGTTCAAGACACCAACTTAAAATACAATCTGCATTTTCTTTTTTTATCATACTTGTAGCATAATTCAAGAGAAAAACTCCTGCTTTCTCCTCTTTCAAATCATATAATAATTCCATGATATAGGCTATTTTTCCATTATGCTTTTCTTTTATAGTGTAAACAACAAAACCCAAAAACTTATTATCTTTACTATAGCAATGGGCTATTTTATAATTTTCGTTTGGTTTTTTAATGTAACGCCAATCTAAATATTTTTTATCTCTCTCTATACAAACCTCGATTTTTTGGGAGAATTGTTTCCAAATAAAATTGACTTCCTCTGGAAAATTATTGTTTTCTGTAATTCTATAATTATCATTTTCTTTAAAACTCGAAAACGACAAATTAAAATTGGGTAAAAATTGTAATGCCTTTATTTTGGTTGTAAAATATTTAGACTTCAAGGGTTTAATTAGAAATGGAACAGGATCTAAAATTTGCCATTCCAACCATTTTTTAAAACCCTTGATAGAATTTCCATTTGGAAATCCATAAACAAAAGCGGCATTGGATTTCTCAGCTTTTTCATAAACACTTTTAGCCAAATTTATAAATAAACCTAACCCCCTATAATCGATGTCAGTTATTGTATCCAATGACTGACTACCAACCAAGACCTCCTTACCAATTTTAAACTCTACACAGGAAAGTGCATATATTGCAGCAACTTTGTTCTTTTCTTTGTCAACTGCAATTTCTACAAAGGAGTCTGATACCGTATTTAAAAGAAATTGCCATTTTATATTGTCTGATTGCTTTGGGCTACCATTTTCGTCAAAACATCTTTTATACATCTCCACTGAACTTTCATTCATGGGATAAATCTTAAAATTTCTCATATAAATCGAATCTTTTTAAACTTTTCAAAACTCTTGATTTTTTGAATAAAAATTATTTTTATACCATTTCTGAAAACAAAAAAATGTAAATACTCGTATTGTATTATCTATCTTACCTTCTACATGATTAATAACCAACTTTGAAACAACTTCATAATTAAAAATATTCTGTTCTTCAATAAAACTTTTGTCAATAAACTGTAATAGTTCAAATTTTAGAACGCCTCGTAACCAATCGCCGACTGGTACACCAAAACCCTTTTTTGACTTGTTCAAAAAATCTGTTGGGAAATATTGTTTGAATGATTCCTTTAGCAAATGTTTTTTATCCCAGTTCCTTATCAAATAACTCTCTGGTAAACAATTAGTAAATTCCCACAGTTTTTTATTAAGAAATGGAGCCCTACATTCTAGGGAAGTCAGCATTGCTGATCGATCTACTTTTACCAATAAATCCCCTTCAAGACTTAATAATCGATCAATGTTTCTAAAATCGGTAAGTGATTTATTATTGTCACCCACAATCTTTTTATAGTATGCTAGTGGGTCTTCTAAATAAAAATTGAAATTAAAAATCTCTTTTCTTTCTTTTTCCAAGTAAGCAAGTGAAACGATATCATAATAAAAATCACCTTCGTAATTAACAGCTTTCATAAATCGTTTGGCTTTGAACAACATCCCTCTTTGATCTTCTTTTGAATGCCAAATAGTATTTAGAATATTTTCTGAAAAATTATGAAGTGATTGAGGTACGATGTTGGTGTAATTCCTGTTCATTCGTCCCATATAGTATTTATTATAGCCCCCATAAACCTCGTCCCCTCCATCACCAGTCAAAGCTACTGTAACAAATTGTTTGGTTTTACTAGCCACTAAATAAGTAGGCAGTGCAGACGAATCAGCGTAGGGTTCGTCAAAATTTAAAAGTATAGTATCTATGCTCTCTGCTAAATCATTTTCAGACAAAATGAACTCATGGTGATTGCTACCTATAATTTTTGCTACTGTACGAGATTTATCTGTTTCATTGAATGATTTCTTTTCGAATCCAATTGAAAATGTCTCAATTTTTTTGGTGGTTTGCTGAGATAAACAAAGCGAAACAATAGAAGAATCGACACCCCCTGAAAGAAATGTTCCAATAGGCACATCAGAAATTGAACGACTTTCAACACTTTGATAGACTAAGTCGTGGTTTAACTTTACAGCTTCGTCTTTTATTAAATTTGAATATTTATTAGATGTAATGCTTTGTTTAATTTCTTTAATTTCAAAATTAAAGCTATTACAATCAAACTCTAAATAATGGTTGGCTTCTAATTTAAAAATAAAGTCATAAATAGTGAACGGCGCAGGAATATAATGCAATTGAAAATAAAGATTTAATCCTTGTTTTGAAATTTTAGGATTATTTAAATACACTTTCAACATCGATTTTAATTCCGAACACCAATAAAACAGATCATTGTTTAGTGAGTAATACAATGGCTTTTCACCAAAAAAATCACGAGCTATAAATATTTTATTTACTGTTTTATCATAAAGACTGAAAGCAAACATGCCGTCAAGCAAAGAAAAAGAGTCCACTCCATATTTTTCATACAAGGCAACAATTACTTCAGTATCGGATTGGGTTTTAAAATGGTAATCCGCAAGATGTTCTTGTTTTAATATTTTGTAATTGTATATCTCTCCATTAAAAACAATAACTATTTGGTTATCAGACGAAAAAATAGGCTGTTTCCCAGTTGACAAATCGATAATAGACAATCTACGCATAGCCATACCGATTGAAAAATTGGACTCACTTTCAATAAAAAAACCATCTTGATCGGGCCCACGATGAATAATTTCCTGATTCATTTGAGCTAAGGCTTCGCTGATAAACTGCTTCTCTATATGTTTTTTTGAAACAAATCCGTTTATTCCACACATATTTTAATTCTGTTTTACTTGTCTAAATAGTTTGATATAGGCATTACTATTACTTTCTAAAGTATAATGTTTTTCAAAATCTTTGTAATTCTCAATTCCAACTTCCCTGAAATAATCTAGATTGTTATATACTTTTTCAAATGCATTTAACCAATCTTCATTTGTAATAGCATGAAGGTTTTTTCTATTCCTATTGATTTTTACATTAGCTTCAAGCGGAGTGGATACAGTCGGCAAAGAACAACCCATGTATTGAATCAATTTAAAACCGCATTTTCCTTGATTAAATGGGGTATCATCTAAAGGCATGATTCCTAAATCAAATTTCCTAATTTCTTCTATTTCAGACTTAGCATCCCAAGCGATTAAATGGGTATTTAAATGGGATAGTTTGCCAGATTCATTATCATCAAAACCTATTAAATTCAATTGGAAATCTATTTTCCCCATCAATGCTTCAAATGCTGGAATGAGTTTCAAGACATTGATACTGGTGGTTCTGGAACCTATCCAACCTATCGTAAAAACTTTATTTTTTTTGGAATCTGATTTAAATGCATAACTTATTTTACTTACCGATGTTGGAATTTCAATGCAATTATAATTCAGCTTACTGACATATTCAGTCAAATAAGGACTTCCCGTTATAATATAACTAGCGTTTTTAATCACTTTATCAATTTTATTGGAAAGTAACAAGCGAATTAAACCGTTTTTTGAAGCATTGTAATTGTGAAAAATAGCATCATCATAATCAACAATGTATTTTATTTTTAAAAGCTTAAATAGTTTCTCGAAAACGGATGGGAAGTATGGGAACAATTCATATTCTATGTAGATTATGTCGTATTTGTATACTTGAAACAGAATTACAAATCTTCTTAGAAAATAATAAACAGTATATCCAATTTTTTTTATCTTAGAATTTACAAAAAAAGGAGTGCCAAATAAAGGAGCAACCTGTACCTCTATCCCTGCATTTTTGTAAGAGTACAAATACTGATAGATTCTATATCTACTACTAGGACCAACTTCGTTATATTTAGGTAAAAATAATATCTTCATTTACTTTATAAAAATAAGCCTTTCCAGGTACCTTTAACTATCATTTTTATTTTGTCTTTTCGTAATTCTTCAAAAAAAAGAATAATCAAAATAGTCTTGCCAAAAGATAAAATGTCCCTAATAACATAAATAGGGTATGTAAAAAAATATTTTTTGTAGATATAAATTTTGTTTCTAGCATAATAAAATCTCCTCAAAGGGGAGTGATTTGTACTAATTATTGGTAGTCCAAATAAATAATGAATTTTACTTTCACCTAAGTAATGACACAATACACTTTTCTGAGATTGTATGATTTTATATCCGTTTTTCTGAAGTCGTAAACATAATTCAAAATCAACGTAATCAATGAACATTTTGGAATCAAATCCCCCGACTGATTTTAGAATGGCAACATTACAGAGACATCCTGAAGTTATGGCAGTAAATATCTCGGAATATTCTTCAGACACTGTATCAAAATGTTGACTATTCATATCTTTTAAACTTGGACAAACTATGGCCGTTTTATCATTTTTAAAGCCTAAAAGTAAATCTTGAATAGTTGCACTTTCAAAAAAAGAATCTTGATCCATTGTCAAAATAAAATCATAATTATTTTCCTTAGCATAATTAAGAGCAATATTTAATGCCTCTGCAATGCCAAGATTTGATTTGTTGCTAAGAATTTTGATTTTTACATTTTCACTTTTTAAAACTAATAATTCTTCAATTCCTTTAGAACCATTATCTATAATAATAATAGAATCTACGGCTTCAATAAAAGAATAGATATTTTTATTTAATATATTTAAATCAGGATTATAGGTTATAATTACCCCTAGAATTCTTTTCATCATGAAATAGGTTTATTACAATCGGTTTAGGACAATTGCTCCAAACTTAAAGCTATACTGTTTTCATTTGTTTTTTGATATGTAAATAATAGCTACTCAAAATGTAAAACTGAATTTTCATAATTATCTTACCAAGTTGTTAAAGGACAGCGTTTCCAAGTATTTGTAGCTACACACACATACATATAGTTTTCATCAAATCTAATTTCACCAAGTGTTCCTGGAGCTGTTGAACTGTCCGGAGCAGTATTTAAAGCTGATAATTTGTATTGTGCCGATACTACTGTTCCTGAGACTTGCAATTTATTCACATTATCATCTGCCGTTTTCCCTATTAATAAGTTCCCATTAGACGTCATTCTCATTCTTTCGGTAAGTACCCCTGATGTGGCAACATCAAAGGCTAAATCTGCTGATTGCGATGCAGTTGCTCCTCCTACCGTATAGGCATTGATTTTTACACCCTCTACATTACTTGAACTTCCTGGTACACCCATAACTATTGCCGTCCCTCTCCCTGTTCCTCCGTTTCCTGAATTTGAAATAG
>JACCDI011138470.1_pt1 | contig 12343 bp, 11 predicted proteins | sample 7442791 | NCBI WGS metagenome assembly JACCDI01 (sample SAMN15323434, study PRJNA562643) | freshwater metagenome | isolation source: river surface water | place: USA:Blue River Watershed | collected 2017-08-15
ATACGGGATGGACGAGATCGAGGCGATGGAGTTCATTCTTGACAAGATGAAGGCGACGAAGAACAACGTCGAGTTCTTCGACATGATGCGGCGCGGCGGGTCGTGATGCCCTTGCGGGCATGAATGGTGGGTAGAGCCGCAGGCGAAACCCACCAATCCCGCCAAAATTGCCCAAGTCCCTGATTCCATTTATAATCTGCGGTTCCCTTAACCGGGCAAGTGACCGTCAACCGGGTCAAGAGGCAGTACGGACCGACGAAGTGACGATTGGCTACCCAACGATAGCGAGAATGAAATGAAAGAAGGCATCCACCCGGATTACCGCGAAATCGTCGTGCACGACCTGTCGTGCGACTTCAAGTTCATCACCCGTTCGACCATCCAGACGCGTGAGACCATCAACTTCGAAGGCAAGGACTACCCGCTGGTGAAGATCGAAGTGTCGTCGGAATCGCACCCGTTCTACACGGGCAAGCACAAGATCGTCGATACCGCCGGTCGCGTCGACAAGTTCCGCCAGAAGTTCGGCAAGGTCGGCTCCAAGACCCAGGCGGCAGGCTGATCTTCCGCCACTGCCTCATCAAAAATGCCGCCTCGTGCGGCATTTTTGTTATGTTTGCGGCAAAATGACCGCATTCCAGACTCACCTCCCCTGAATTCCCCCGGATGAAGCCTGTTCGCCTGCCAGCCGCCGCCACGCTCGCCTTGCCGCGCTGGGGGCTGGCCGCCCTGTGCCTGATGTACATCCTGCCGGGCATCATCCGGCGCGACCCGTGGAAAGTCGACGATGCGTCCGGCTTCGGCATCATGTGGACCATGGCCCACGGCTCGCTGGCCGACTGGCTCGCGCCCAACATCGTCGGCCTGTCCATGCCGGCCGAGGCCCCGCTGCCGCACTGGATAGGCGCGCTGATGATCAGCCTGTTCGGCTGGGTCGCCGGCGATGCGCTGGCGGCGCGACTGTCCATCCTCGTCTTCTTTGTCATCGGCGCCGTCGCGGTCTGGCGTACGGCCTTTGTGCTCGGCCGGCGCGCCGAAGCGCAGCCGCTGAAGCTGGCCTTCGGCGGCCAGCCGGCAGCAATCGACTATGGCCGCACGCTGGCCGACGGCGCGCTGCTCATCTATGTCGCCTCGCTCGGGCTGCTGCTGCGCAGCCATGAAACCGCCGCGCCCGCGCTGCATGTGTCGCTGGTGGCCGCCGTGCTGTACGGCGCGGCCTGCCTGTTCGACCGGCCGGGCACACGCGCTGCCGCCGGACTGGGTCTCGCCACCGGCCTGCTGGCGCTGACGCACACCTGGATCACACCGCTGCTGCTGCTGATCGCCGTCGTCGCGATCGCGTTGCTGCACTACCGCCATGCGCTGGCGCACGCGCTGCTGGTGGCGCTGCCGATCGCCGTCACGCTGCCGGCCTGCTGGCTGCTCGCGCGGCAGCTGCTGGTGCCGGACGCACAGATCACGCCGTGGCTGACCGACAGCCTGCGCGACATCGGCCTGCCGACGCTCAGGGACGGCGGCTCGCTGCTGAAAGCGCTGGTCTGGTACACGTGGCCGGCCTGGCCCATCGCGGCGTGGGCCGCTTACGCATGGCGCTCGCAAGCGACGCTGCACATCCTGCTGCCGGCTGGCGCCGTATTGCTGCTCTCGCTGCCGGTGGTCTTCGTGCCGGGCCACAATGACTACCAGCTGCTGCCCCTGTTGCCGCCGCTGGCGATACTGGCGACCTTCGGCCTGCCGACCCTGAAGCGCGGCGCGATCAACGCGATCGACTGGTTCTCGGTGATGACGCTGTCGGCGATCGCCGGTTTCATCTGGCTGGGCTGGATCGCGAAGCAGACCGGCTGGCCGGCCGGGCTCGCGAAGAGCGCCTTCAGGTATGCACCCGGCTTCAAGCCCGAATTCAACCTGTTCGCGCTGTTGCTCGCGCTGGCCGCAAGCGTCGGCTGGCTGCTGCTGCTGCACTGGCGGCTCGGCCGCCGGCCGCCAGTGCTGTGGCGCGCGGTCGTGCTGTCGACCGGCGGCCTCGTGCTGTGCTGGGTGCTGCTGATGACGCTGTGGCTGCCCTGGCTGAATTACAGCCAGAGCTATGCACCGGTCGCGCAGCAGCTGGGCACGAGCCTGCCCGACGGCCACCGCTGTGTCGACACCATAGGCGTGGGCCCGGCGCAGCGCGCATCGTTCGCGTATCTTGGCGGCGTGAAGTTCAGCCGCCCCGGCGACGAGCCCTGCGACTTCCTGCTGGTGCAGGACGACGGCCTGCGCCGCAAGGGCGCGCAAATGAAAAAGGTCGACGGCAACCTGACGCTGCTGTGGCAGGGCCGCCGCGCGGCCGACCGCCACGAATTCTTCCGCCTGTTCCGGCGCGACGCGCCATGAGCCTGCGCGAGGACGCACGCGCCGCCACCTCGTTCACTTCCCGGGTCGCGGCGCTCGCGTGGCCCATCCTGGTCGGGCAGCTCGCCGTCATCATGAATGGCGTGGCCGACACGATGATGACCGCGCGCTACTCCGCGACCGACCTTGCGTCGCTCGGACTGGGCGCGTCGGTTTATGTGAGCATCTTCGTCGGCCTGTCGGGCGTAATGCAGGCGCTGTCGCCCATGATCGGTCAGTTGTACGGCGCGAAAAGATATGACGCGATCGGCGACGAGGTCAGGCAGGGCGTGTGGCTGGCGATCTTTTTGTCCGTGATCGGCAGCGCGCTGCTGCTGCGCCCTGACTTCCTGCTCGACATCGCCGAGGCGCCGCCCGAGCTTGAACACAAGGTGCGCGAGTATCTGGCGCTGCTTGCGCCGGCGCTGCCGGCGACGCTGGGCTTTCGCATCTATGCGTCGCTGAACAATGCGATCTCGCGCCCGCGCATGGTGATGGCCATACAGGTGGGCTCGGTGCTGCTGCTGAAGCTGCCGCTGAACGCGCTGTTCATCTTCGGCGGCCTCGGACTGCCAGCGCTCGGTGCGGCCGGCGCCGCGATTGCCACCGGCATCACCGCGTGGCTGGCGCTGGTCGCCGGCTGGCTGATCGTGCGGCGCGACGTGTCGTACCGGCCTTTCCGCATCATGGGGCATGGCCTCGGCAAACCGTCGTGGCCCGCGCAGGCCGCGCTGCTCAAGCTTGGCGTGCCGATGGGGCTGTCCTACCTGATCGAGGTGACCGCATTCACTTTCATGGCGCTGTTCATTGCGAGGCTGGGCAGCAATACGCTGGCCGCGCACCAGATCACCGCCAACTTCGGCACCGTGCTGTACATGCTCCCGCTGTCGGTCGCGAATGCGACCGGCACGCTGGTCGCGCAGGAAATCGGGGCCGGCCGGCTGGCCGCCGCGCGGCACGCGGGCGATGCGGGCGTGCGGCTGGGCATTGCGCTTGCCGTCGCGATCGGCGCGCTGGTCTGGTTCGCGCGCGAATGGATCATCGCGCTGTACACGCCCGATGCGCAGGTGGCGGCGGCGGCGATGCCACTGTACTTTTTCATCGCGTTTTATCAGCTGTTCGACGCGCTGCAGGTCGGCACCGCATTCGTGCTGCGCGCGTACAAGGTCGCCACCGTGCCGACCGTCATGTACGCGGTCGCGCTGTGGGGCATGGGGCTGGGCGGCGGCTACCTGCTCGGCTTCGACGTCTTCGGCGGCACGCCTGCGATGCTGCAGGGCGCTGCAGGCTTCTGGCTTGGCAACAGCGTCAGTCTCGGCCTGGTCGGCGCGGCGCTGGTGTGGTATCTGCGGCGCGTGCAGCGGGTGCGCGAGCGCGAAGGCTGAACGGCCGCGTCAGGCGGCTTCGGGATTGGGATCCGGCACCGGATCTTCCTGCGGCACCGGCGGCGGTACCTCTTCCTCGAAGGGCTCGTCATCCGGCGACGGCACCGGCGCGCGATGCATGAACATCTCAGCTCCGGCGGCGCGGCTCGCCGCGACGGATCATCCGGCGCTCGGTCGGGTGCGAGAACGCGCGGAACTCCATGTTCACCACGCCGATCGCGCCCGGCGGCCCGTTCACGAAATCAAATCCGCTCTTCACCGGGAAGAGCACATTGTCGAGCAGGACCACATCGGTGCGGCAAGTCGGGTTCGGATTGCCGAGGTGGTTGCGCATCTCCTGCCAGACGCTATCGGTGATCCAGCCCTCGAGATAGAGCTGGTTCGGATAGGTCGTGTGGTCGGCATCCAGATAGGCTTTCTGCCCATTGGCAACGGTCAGGTAGGAAGGCGGCTGCTGTGCGACGAACAGGTTGACCCAGCCGTCGCCGATTGCATGCGTGATCTCTTCCGGATAACCGGGATAGCTCAGCTCCAGCGTCCACTTGCACGCAAGGTCGAGCCGCTTCTCCAGCGTCGTATTGCCGGACAGCGGCGAGCCGTCGATCACGGTGTACTGCATGCTGGTCACGCGCGCCTGCAGCGTCGGCTCCATCTGCCGGATCTCGTCGAGGTTTTCATGCAGGTTCCAGAACAGCCACTTGCAGCGCTCCGCATCCGACATCTCGGCCAGTTCGGCCACGGGCCGGGTTCCTGCGGGTTCAAGCAGTTGCAGCAGCTCGCGCCGCTGTCGCTCGTGCAGGCTGGGTTCGGTGGCGGGTGCCGAGGACTGCGGATAGGCAGGCTGCATGGTCGCTCCGGAGTTTTTCGTTGGGACATCTGCCCGGCGCGCTCATGGCGGCAGGCAATAACTCCGGATTGGACTTGGAAAGGCGCGGATAAATCCCGCTGGCCGCGCATACGGCCGCCTGAAGGAGCGACTTCCTAGCCGTGCGAGCGCTCGAATTCCTTCATGTAATCGACCAGCGCCTGCACGCCCTCGACAGGCATCGCGTTATAGATCGACGCGCGCATGCCGCCGACCACGCGATGCCCCTTCAGCTGCAGCAAGCCGTTGGCCTGCGCGCCTTTCAGGAAGGCCTCGTTCAGGCTTTCATCGTGCAGGAAGAACGGCACGTTCATGCGCGAGCGGCAGGCCTTGTCGACCGGGCTCGAGTAGAAGCCTGTTCCATCGAGGCAGTCGTACAGCAGCTTCGCCTTCGCGATGTTCTGCCGCTCGATCGCAGCCAGCCCGCCCTGCTCCAGCAGCCACTCGAACACCAGCCCGGCGATGTAGATGCCGTAGGTCGGCGGCGTGTTCAACATGGATTCCGCAGCCGCCTGCTCCTTCCAGTGGAACACCGACGGCGTGATCGGCAGCGCGCGGTCGAGCAGGTCTTCGCGCACGATCGCGAACGTGACGCCGGCAGGTCCGATGTTCTTCTGTGCGCCGCCATAGATCACGCCGTATTTCGACACATCGATCGGTCGCGACAGAATGTGCGAGGACATGTCGGCCACCAGCGGCACGTCGCCGGCCTCGGGCACCCAGAAGTACTCGACGCCGCCTATGGTCTCGTTGGTGCAGATGTGCAGGTAGGCCGCATCGGGATCGGGCTTCCATTCGGATTGCGGCGGCACGTAGCTGAACTTCCTGTCCTCGGACGACGCGATCACGTTCGCGCGGCAGTACTTGCGCGCTTCCTGTATCGATTTCTTCGACCACTCGCCGGTGTTCACGTAATCGGCCGAAGTCTTCGAACCGAGCAGGTTCATCGGGATCAGCGCATTCATCGCCAGTGCGCCGCCCTGCAGGAACAGCACCTTGTAGTTGGCCGGAATACCGAGCAGCGCGCGGAAGTCGGCCTCGGCCTTGGTCGCGATGCTGATGAATTCCTTGCCGCGATGGCTCATCTCCATCACCGACATGCCGCTGCCATGCCAATCGAGCATCTCGTCGGCGGCGCGCCGCAACACCGGTTCGGGCAGCACCGCGGGGCCGGCGCTGAAATTGAAGACTCGCATGGGATTCTGGTCCGGATGGAAAGTGATGAATTACAGGGCAGGATTATAGGGCAAAGCATTCTTCGTCAGCCCCGAAACGGAGGAACGAGATCCCTCACGAATTCAGAGCTCATCCCTGAGGCCGGCGAACAGGCTCGCCGATGGCTCATCCTTGACGATCAACCGTGGCAGCATGAAGAGGCTGCGGCGGTTTTTCAACAGCTTGCGAACATCTTTCAAGTGGTCCGATCCCACAATAAGATAGTTCAACCCCGTGTCGGTCAATTGCTCCAGCATGGCTCTGGCCATATGGGCGTCCCGTTCGGGCCTGAGCCGTTCTGCGGCTTCTCTTGATCGCACATCGGCTTTGAGCGCGCCGGACTTCAATGCCTGGTAGCCGGGAATCGCGAGCGAAGGTAATTGGGGGACATGACGCTTCATGAACTCCAGGTAAGCAAATCCGTTCTGCGCATTCCACGGCTCCCGTGCCATGGGAACATGCTTCCTGAGATAGGCAACGCATTCAAGAAGCTTTTGGTTCGCTATGTCAGCGAGTTCCTTCAGTTGCCAGAACGCGGCACATTCCTTCTCCAGCAACCGGCAGTCCCCGGACTGCATCACGTAAGCCTCGAGCAATGCCTCGTGCGGGTTCCCCTGCGGCTCAACACCACGGCTGCGCTGAAGGCTGGACAAAGTCATCTCGACTTGCTCGCGCCGCTGGCGCATGCCAATCCGGTCAGGCTGATCTGGCAATCGATATGCAGGCCTGCTCCGCATGTCGGGAAGCTTGGTCAGCAAGTTCAGGAGATAGAGTTGGGAAACCGCCGACGGATCATCGATCGGCGAATATTTGGCGGGCTGGGTGAGTGAGCAAGTTGAATGGGCTTGCATGGCAGGCTCCGGAATGAACACCGAGCCTGCGTCACAGGTTGCCGGCGGCAGTTCCGACCTGCGCAGAAAGGCGACACCGGAATCCGGATGCCGCCCCTCCCGATCAGGCCTGGTCGATCGCCTTCGCCGACCCTGCCTCCTCCCGCAGGATGAATTTCTGTATCTTCCCGGTCGAGGTCTTCGGCAGCTCCTTGAACACCACGATCTTCGGCACCTTGAAGCCGGCCAGCAGCTTCTTGCAGTGCGCGATGATTTCTTCCTTCGTCAGTTCTACACCGTTGCGCGTCTCGATGAATGCGCAAGGCACCTCGCCCCACTTCGGATCGGGTGCGGCGACGACGGCTGCCGCGACGACGGCCGGATGCTGGTACAGCGCATCCTCGACCTCGATGCTCGAGATGTTTTCGCCGCCGGAGATGATGATGTCATTGCTGCGGTCCTTGATGCGCACATAGCCATCCGGGTTCATTACCGCAAGGTCGCCGGTGTGGAACCATCCGCCCTTGAACGATTCTTCGGTCGCACGCGGATTCTTCAGGTAGCCCTTCATGCAGATGTTCCCGCGGAACATGATCTCGCCCAGCGTCTCGCCATCGGCTGGCACAGGCTGCATGGTTTCCGGATCCATCACCGTCACCGAGCGCTGCAGGTGGTAGCGCACCCCCTGCCGAGCATTCAGCTGCGCCTGTTCGCCGAGCGACATCGAAGTCCAGTCTTCCTGCTTCGCGCAGACGGTAGCCGGCCCATATACCTCGGTCAGCCCGTACACGTGCGTGATGTCGAAGCCCATCTCCGCCATCTGCGAGAGCATCGCCGACGATGGCGGCGCGGCGGCGACCATCGTCGACACTTTGTGATCGATGCCCTTGCGCCACTCGGCCGGCGCATTTGCCAGCGCGCTCTGCACGATGGGCGCGCCACAGTAATGCGTGACCTTCTCCTTCGCGATCAGCTCGAGCACGTGCTGTGGATCGAACTTGCGCAGGCAGACGTTCACGCCGGCGCGCGCCGCAATCGTCCACGGGAAGCACCAGCCATTGCAGTGGAACATGGGCAGCGTCCACAGGTAGACCGCGTGCTTCGGCAGGTCCCATTCGAGGATGTTCGAGATCGCATTCAGGGTCGCGCCGCGATGATGATAGACCACGCCCTTGGGATCGCCCGTGGTGCCGGACGTGTAGTTCAGCGAGATCGCGTCCCACTCGTCCGCCGGCGGCTGCCATGCAAACTCGGGATCGCCGTCAACGAGCAGATCTTCGTAATCTATCCAGCCATCCGGCACTTCGGGCATGCCGGCCTGCGCATCGTGCACGCCGATCAGGACCAGGTCGGGGAACGCATGCCGCATGCCCTCGACCAGCTGCAGGTACTCGGTATCGGCGATCAGCGCCTTCGCCTCGCCATGGCGCAACATGTACAGCAGCGATGCCTGATCGAGCCGGGTGTTGAGCGTATTGAGCACGCCGCCGCACATCGGCACGCCGAAATGGCACTCGACCATCTCCGGCGTGTTCGGGAGCAGCACAGCGACGGTGTCGTTCTTGCCGATGCCGCGCTGCGCCAGCGCGCTTGCGAGGCGCCGTGTGCGCGCATAAGTGTCGCGCCAGTTGCGCCGCGTGCTGCCGTACGCGACGGCAAGGCGGTCGCCATAGACGTCGGATGCGCGCGCAATGAACTCGATCGGCGTCAGTGCTGCGTAATTGACTTCGCGACGCTCGAGCCCGGTGGTGAAATCCGTCATGAATGCCTCCCTGGTGGCTTCCTGTCCGGGCGGACTCCCGGCGGGAAGATCTTCGCTGCGTTCAAAACCCTCGATTCTATGCTGCTGGCAACGGCTTTCCCCGAGTTGCGCAGTCGGTTAATCCGGATCAAACCTCGGATCGGTAATGAGCGGAGTGACGGCGGGCACGGCGGTTTCCCGGTGCCTCTGCCCGGCCGGTCTTATCTGGAAAACGCATTTGGAACTACGAACTTATTCGTTCCCTTGCGGTTTCCAGCCTCATAAGCTTTGCCTACCCGAACTGACCAGGAGTGGAAATCATGCTTTCAAAAAGAATATGGGCTGCGTTGCCTCTGCTCGCGGCGCTGGCGCTGCCGCTGCAAGCCGCCGAACTCAGTTTGCTGAACGTGTCCTATGACCCGACCCGCGAGCTGTACCAGGACTTCAACAAGGCCTTTGCCGATCACTGGAAAGCCAGCGGCGGCGACAGCCTGAAGATCAAGCAGTCGCACGGCGGCTCCGGCAAGCAGGCGCGTGCCGTCATCGATGGACTGGCCGCCGATGTGGTCACGCTGGCGCTTGCCTATGACATCGACGAGATCGCGCAGCGCGGCCTGATCGCGAAAGACTGGCAGAAGCGCCTGCCGCACAACAGCGCGCCCTACACGTCGACCATCGTTCTGCTCGTCCGCAAGGGCAATCCGAAAGGCATCAAGGACTGGAACGACCTCGCGAAGCCGGGCGTGTCGGTGATCACGCCGAACCCGAAAACCTCGGGCGGCGCGCGCTGGAACCATCTCGCGGCCTGGGGCTATGCGCTGAAGCAGCCGGGCGGCAGCGAGAAGACGGCGCAGGAATTCCTGTCGAAGATCTACAAGAACGTGCCAGTGCTCGACTCCGGCGCGCGCGGCGCGACCACCACCTTCGTCGAGCGCGGCATCGGCGACGTGCTGATCACCTGGGAGAACGAGGCGCTGCTGGCGATCAAGGAACTCGGGCCGGACAAGGTCGAGATCGTCGCGCCTTCGCTCAGCATACTGGCCGAACCGCCGGTGGCGCTGGTCGACAAGGTCGCCGATCGTCGCGGCACGCGCAAGGTCGCCGAAGCCTACCTGAACTACCTGTACAGCGAGGAAGGCCAGCAGATCGCCGCGCAGAATTACTACCGGCCGACGAACGAGAAAGTGGCGAAGAAATACGCATCGCAATTCCCCAGGCTCAAGCTGCTGACCATCGACGAAGTCGCCGGCGGCTGGGCCAAGGCGCAGAAGGCCCACTTTGCCGACGGCGGCATTTTCGATCAGATCTACCAGGCCAAGTAAGGCTACCCAACTGCTTCTCATGCGTCGGCCCGACGGCCGGCGCACACCGACCTCCCCAAGAAAGGAAAGAAAAATGAACCCGGGACTGAAAGCCCTGGGCAGGCCCTTCTCGCGCCTGCTCATTGCAAGCACCCTTATTGCCGCCTTCCCCGCGCATGCGGATGGGCCGACCGAAATCGAACAACTAAAGGCACAGATAAGGGAGCTGGACCAGAAACTGCGCGTGCTCGACCGCAAGCAGGAAATAGCCGTTGAAGAAGCGACGGCGAAGCAAAAGTCGGCCGCCGTGCTGAACGCGAGCGAAAAAGGTTTCGGCTTCAAGTCGGCTGACGGGCAATTCGAGTACAAGCTGCGCGGACTCGTGAATCTCGATTATCGACACTTCGACGGCACGGCCTTCCCGGGCGCCATCGACGGCTTCACGGCACGCCGCATCCGTCCCACGCTGGAGGGAACGGTGTTCGGCAAGTTCGGGTTCCGCTTCACGCCGGAGTTCGGCGAGAACAAATCCGCGGTCGTCGATGCGTATCTCGACGCGAAGCTCGACCCGGCCTACCAGGTTCGCGTCGGCAAATTCAAGCCTTTCGTCGGCCTCGAGCGCCTGCAGTCGGGCTCGGATATCAAGTTCATCGAGCGCAGCTATGTGAGCAACAACCTCCTGCCGAACCGCGACCTCGGCGTGTCCTTGTTTGGCGAAGTGCTCGACAAGCGCCTCAGCTATGCAGTCGGCGTGTTCAACGGCGTAATCGACGGCGGCGAGAGCACCACCACGCAGGATGTCAACAACGGCAAGGAATTCACCGGCCGCGTGTTCGCAACGCCCTTCGTGAATGACGACAGCCCGCTGCGCGGCCTCGGTTTCGGCCTGGCCGGCACGACGGGCGACTGGAAGGGCAGCAGCAGCGCCACCGGCCTGCCGGATTACAAGACGCCCGGACAGGCGAACAAGTTTTTCGCCTACAAGGCCAACACATACGCCAACGGCACGCACACGCGCTGGTCGCCGCAGGCCTACTACTACAACGGCCCCGTCGGCCTGATCTTCGAATACGCGCAGGTGGCGCAGCCGCTGGTCAATGGCGCGACCACGGCCAGCATAACCAACAGCGCGTGGCAGCTTGCGGCCTCGGGGCTGCTGTCCGGCGAAGACGCCTCGTTCAAGGGAGTCAAGCCCTACGCCCCGTTCCGCGCGGGTGCCGACGGCGGCTGGGGGGCATTCGAGCTCCTGTTGCGCTATCAGGAAAACGAGATCGATTCGGCTTTGCCCGCCGCGTTCCGGCCGGCCAGCTATGCGCTGAAGGCGAAATCGACCGCTGCCGGCGTCAACTGGTACCTGAACGAATCGTCCCGGCTGGCGCTGAACTATGAACTGACGCGCCTCGAGGGTGGCACGCTGGACGGCAAGACCGAGCATTTCCTTGTGGCGCGTTACCAGCTTGCGTTCTGATCTGCCTTTTCGTATTTCTTCTCTCCGCTTCGCCAGCCGGCCAGGCCTCGTCCCGCCGGCCGGCGCTTTTATGCGGAAATCTTCTATAGAAATACCGAAAAATTCGTTCTTTTCATAAGGTGACCAAAGAATAATCGACGCTCTTCGGCAAAAAAGTAATAAGCATGAGCACCCTCACCATTCCTGTTCCAAGCTCGCAGCGCAGTACCCGCGTGCTGCCCGGCTTCAACCTGTCATTAGGCTTCACGCTCCTGTACCTGTCGCTGGTGGTGCTGATCCCGCTGTCGGCGCTGATCTTCAACACGCTGTCCATGAGCTGGGAGGCATTCTGGACCACCGTGAGTTCGCCGCGCGTGCTTGCCTCTTACCGGCTCAGCCTTGGCGCTGCGCTGGCGGCGGCGGCCGTGAATGCCGTGTTCGGCACCATCCTCGCGTGGGTGCTGGTGCGCTATGAATTCCCGGGCAAGAAGCTGCTCGATGCGCTTGTCGACTTGCCGTTCGCATTGCCGACTGCCGTGGCCGGCATCGCACTGACGGCGCTGTATTCGAGCAAGGGCTGGATCGGGCAGTTCGTCGAGCCTTACGGCGTCAAGATCGCGTTCACGCCGATCGGCGTCGCGATCGCGCTGGTATTCATCGGGCTGCCCTTCGTCGTGCGTACCGTGCAACCGGTGCTCGAGGAAGCCGAGCGCGAACTTGAGGAAGCGGCGGCCAGCCTCGGGGCGTCGCGCCTGCAGACTTTCGGCAAGGTGATCTTCCCCGCCATCCTGCCGGCCGCACTGACCGGCTTTGCGCTCGCGTTCGCACGCGCGCTGGGCGAATACGGCTCGGTGATCTTCATCGCCGGGAACATGCCGATGGTGTCCGAGATCACGCCACTGCTGATCATCACCAAGCTTGAGCAATACGACTACAAGGGCGCGACGGCCATCGCGGTGGTGATGCTGTCGGCGTCGTTCCTGATGCTGCTGGCCATTAACCTGCTGCAGGCATGGATGCGCAAGCGCTCCGGCAAGGAGGCCCGATGAGCGCCGCTGCATCAACCATCGCGCGGCCGGCGGCCGCTCGCATCGAGCCGCCCTATGTGCCGGCCGCCACCTCCGAGCCTGCGTGGGTGCGGGCGCTGCTGATCGGCATCGCCCTCGCGTTCGCCTTCCTGTTCCTG
>JACCDI012112335.1_pt1 | contig 12338 bp, 7 predicted proteins | sample 7442791 | NCBI WGS metagenome assembly JACCDI01 (sample SAMN15323434, study PRJNA562643) | freshwater metagenome | isolation source: river surface water | place: USA:Blue River Watershed | collected 2017-08-15
CCTGCGACATACACAGGAACTACAAACACCTTGTTGGCAACGATACGGCGTATCAATACCATGCCGTAGCGCTGCACTTAGGACAGTTTCTGTCGGGCTTACCGAGAACGTGATGCCTGCGGGCAAAATGGTTACGGTAAAGTCAGTCATTAATACAATCCCGGCTTCTTGGTAGGCAGCTCAATGCCCAAACTATCCCAAATCTGGTCGATTTTACTCACCACAGCTTGGTCCATAACAATAGGCTCACCCCATTCCCGAGTGGTTTCGCCCGGCCATTTATTGGTGGCGTCCATCCCCATTTTCGAACCTAGACCCGATACTGGTGAGGCAAAATCGAGATAATCAATCGGCGTATTTTCGATGAGCGTGGTATCCCGCGCCGGATCCATCCGCGTGGTGATAGCCCAAATCACATCTTGCCAATCGCGGGCGTTGATATCATCGTCGCAAACAATCACGAACTTAGTGTACATGAACTGGCGCAAAAATGACCAAACACCCATCATTACGCGTTTAGCATGCCCAGGATATTGCTTTTTCATCGTGACGACAGCCAAACGATAAGAACAACCTTCCGGCGGCAGATAAAAGTCGACAATCTCCGGGAATTGCTTTTGCAAAATCGGCACAAAAACTTCGTTGAGCGCCACACCCAAAATGGCTGGCTCATCTGGTGGCCGACCGGTGTAAGTACTGTGATAAATCGGTTGTTCGCGATGGGTGATGTGCGTCACGGTAAACACTGGGAACGAATCCACTTCGTTGTAATAACCGGTGTGGTCACCATATGGGCCTTCAGGCGCCATTTCGCCAGGTTCTAAATAACCTTCAAGCACAAACTCAGCGCTGGCTGGGACTTGCAGATCGTTACTGATGCACTTCACGACTTCGGTGTTATCACCGCGTAGCAAGCCAGCAAAGGCGTACTCAGAGAGCGTATCTGGCACTGGTGTTACCGCGCCGAGAATAGTTGCTGGATCAGCACCTAAAGCCACGGCAACCGGGAAACGTTCGCCCGGATGGGCTTTTTGCCATTCCAAGAAGTCTAAAGCGCCGCCGCGATGGGATAACCAGCGCATAATCACTTTGTTTTTGCCGAGCACTTGCTGGCGGTAAATGCCAAGGTTTTGCCGCTCTTTGTGCGGACCACGGGTGACGGTTAAACCCCAAGTAATCAGTGGTGCAGCATCACCTGGCCAACAGGTCATCACCGGTAATTTGCTTAAATCGACTTGCTCACCGGCCAAAACCACTTGCTGACATGGCGCTTTTTTCACGACTTTCGCCGCCATGTTCAGCACTTGCTTGAAAATTGGTAGCTTGTCCCACGCGTCTTTTAAGCCTTTTGGTGGCTCTGGCTCTTTTAAAAATGCCAATAACTTGCCGACTTCCCGCAGCGCAGCAACATCGTTTTGACCCATACCCAGCGCCACGCGCTCTGGGGTGCCAAACAAGTTTGCCAACACTGGAATATCGTAACCTTTTGGATTTTCGAACAATAATGCTGGGCCGCCGGCACGTAAGGTGCGGTCGGCAATTTCGGTCATCTCGAGCACAGGGTCGATTTCTTGCGAAATTCGAGTCAATAAACCCCGTTGTTCCAGTTGGTTAATAAAATCGCGCAAATCTTTATATTTCATGAGGTTCCAAAATAATTTCCCGCAAAAACTGCGGCTTGGTTTTGGTGCGTCAGTGGATGTATTGCATTATACATGGCGCAACCGTGCTTGCCATGGTCTGTGTACGCCATGCAGACCGCAGTTAGATCTGTTTCATGAGTTTTTTTACCGATGAGTTAACACTTTTGGCGAGAGCGATGCGAAGAAGTGTGTCTTAGCGCTGACTTGGCCAGCATAGGCTTACGCGCGCGCCACCGGCGCGGTGATTGTCGATGCAGAGTTCGCCCTGATGCCATTCTGCGACTTTGCTCACAATATATAAACCAAGGCCAAAGCCCGAGCTATTGTCACCGCGGCGGAAGATGCGTTGTAGGTGGTCGGGATGCTCAGAGAGGCCTGGACCGTCATCTTGGACCGTCAAAAAATACTGACCATCAAGTTCGCCAATTTCCACGTCGATTTGCTGCTGTGCGTAACGCAGTGCGTTAGCGATAAGATTCTGTGCTGCTAGTAAAATTGCCGGAGCAATGCCATGGCAACAATCGATCCGACTATGGAACTTAATGTGTAAATGGTGCTGATAAATATCGAATTTTTCGGCCAGTTCTTGCATCAAAGCACCGCAATTGATCGGCAACATCGGTTGTTGCACGGCAAAGAACTCTAACTTTGAGAAATCCAGATAGTTGCTAACCAGCGCATCAATTTCTTCGATATCTTGCTGCAAGCGTTGCTGAAATCTAGGTTCGAGCTGCGCCGCGGCGAGACTCAAGGTGAATTTCATTCGAGCTAACGGCGTGCGGGTTTCATGCGCTACGGTGCGAGACATATCATGATTAATTTCAATTAACTGACTGATTTGCTGAGACATCTGCTCAACGCTTTGCGCTAGCGGATATAGACTCGAACCTTTTTCGATGTTGGTTTTAATCGGTTTAGCGTGTTCAGCAAAATCTTTGGTTTTTCTGATTAGCGCGCGAATGTCACGAAATACCGGCCACAATAAGCCCAAAAATAGCAACGCGAGCGCCACATAAAGCAGCAGATCCAGCCAGTCGGATACTGGCGGCGTCGCTGCCGGTAACGGACCAAATTGGTAGACTAATTCCGGTTGTTCGCTTTGCCGGTAATACAAACTGCTGCCGTTACTCAAATCGACAGCGATCACTTCGCCTTGTTGCAGCAGCTCAGTAATTTCTGGCGGAAAATACAGTTGGTGTCTTGGGATCTGCTGCAGTTGTGGTGGCTGGCCTTGTTGCTGCTGCGCAAAGACGTTTTCAATATCAATTTGATAATGTTGATGATCTTGCTGCAACCACTGATATAAGCCACCCAATGACCATAACAAGGCCGCGCAAGACAGCAGGATCAACAGATAAAAGCGAACGAACTGACGACTAATCATGATTGCTTCGCCTTAATCGCGTGTCGGGTTAACGGGGCGATCGGGAGCATCTTCAGCATCACTGGCCGAGACAGCGCTTGGGCTTTTTAGATAATTAAATAAATAACCTTGGCCGCGCACTGTAACTATCGCCAACCCTTGCACATTAAGCTGTTCCAGATGTTTGCGTAGCCGGCTAATACGCACGTCGATAGCGCGGTCTAAACCGTCATATTCGCGGCCGACCAAATGTTGGAAGAGGGTTTCGCGGCTGATGATTTGGCCTGCGCGCAGGGCAAAAAAACTCAAAATATCAAACTCAAGCGCAGTTAAGCCCAAACAGCGGCCGGCCAAAGTGGCGCGGTTGATGCTGCGGTCGATAATCAAATCGTGCAACACAATCGGCTGGCTATTATCACGGCGATGAGCGCGCAAGCAGCTGCGGATTTTCGCCAGCAATAGCGCAGGGTCAATCGGTTTGCATAAATAGTCAGTGACGCCAGCCTCTAAACCGCGAATTTGATCATCGGCGTTACTGAGCGCGGTTAAAAATAGCACTGGGCAGGCATGTCGGCTTTGTAATCGCGGCAGAAGGGCGAAGCCATCACCATCAGGCAACATAATATCGCAAAGAATTAAATCAAAAGGCCCGGTTGCCAAAAGCGCCGCTGATGCCGTCGCGGCATGTTGAATATTGATTAACTGTGATTGCAGGTATTCGATAATGCCGCTGGCCAGTGCGTAATCATCTTCAATCAGTAACAGCTGAGCTTGTTGATGCATTACAACAGACTCCAAACATAACCGCGTTTATGTCGTTTGCTCGGGCTTTGATAACGCACCAACTGCAGCTGGGTGCGTTTTAACACCTCACCTGCGCTGTTGGTTAGGGTTATCGGCAAATCGACAGCTGTTTCGACATTAATTAAAAACTCACTGGTCGTTTTGACTAAATGCTGTTGGCACAACGGCGGCTTTTCCGGCATGTTCAGACAAATTTGTTGGCCAGTGCCGCCAGTAATGCTGAGCCTCAGTTTGATAGTGCAGATAGGTTGTTGCTCAGTGGTGACGCAAGTGGTGGGCACTAATTCCAAGTGAAACGGCTCTGCAGCTTGCGAAGGCAAGCTGAGCGTCCAACTGAAAAAGGCGATACACCAGTACTTCATCAGAAGATATATCTCACACCAACGAATTTACTTTGATAATCAGCCCGCAAGATTATTGGGTTACGTTGGATATCTTTGTCCATTTGGTGATGTTGCCAATGCGCCATTAACGACCAATGTTGATCAAATTGATAATTCACCGAGCCGCCGTACGAAAAATTCCAGAGATCCGGCAAGCTAAACCAGCTCGGTGAGTTGTTCAGTTCATTTGGTCTGAAATTGTAATAGTAATTAATCAGTTGCTGATCTTTGTGTTCAGCGAGCGCGGTGAGTTGCAGCGTTAATTTAGGGAATGGCGCAAAGTCTCGGCGGATGCTAAAGCGCTGGGTTTCGCCTTGATGCACCCCGCTGACGTCACGTAAAAAGGTAGCGCGAAAAGTAGTATCAGCCAGTACCAAATTGCCACTAATGCCAGCCATGTAAGACAAATTACGTTCAATGTCTTCATAGTAATTTTCAGGATGTCCAGGGCTTTCGCCGCCATCAGTACGACCAATGCCAATCGCATCCCACCAGCCAAATTTATTAACGCCATCTAATTCGAAAAACATGCCGTCATCATTGAGCTCGCCGACCAGGTCAATATAGCCGTAGTCGTTTTCTACTAACGAGTAACCTAAGTGCGTATTTTCTAGATAAAAACGTTCGCCGTAATAACTAACTCCCGGGATGAAATTGCCAGAAATTGGCCGGCGACCAGATAACACCGTCGAGATTTTGCCATGGCCGGCAGCAAGAGAAAATTGCCAGCCGTCAACGGCCTCGGCTTGCGCTGGGGATATAAAAAAGGTCAGCCAGATACTAAAAATGGCGCAACGGTAACGCTTAACACTTAACACGGTTTTGCTTCTCAACCTTGTACAACAGTGTTCACTTTACCAACAGTTGCCGCGAAAATCTGCACAATTTCGGCAATGATACAATCTGATACATAAGGATGTTTGCAGTAGAAACGCCGGTAAAAATGCCAGTAAAAGCAAGTCGCGGATTTATATAGAAAAGTACAAAAAATAAACCCTGCACTATGGCAGGGTTTATTGAGAAAGACTTACTTAGCCTTTAACTTTGCTCGGCATTACTTACCAGTCCGACGACGGTAAGCCAAACCTAACAGACTCATCAACATAAACAGTGAGCCGAAACCCATAGAACCGCCTGAAGATTCAGGTGTGACTTCGGTAACGACTTGTTTGTCTTCAACTTTTAAGCTTACTTCAGCTTTACTGGTTAAAGTACCGTCAGACACTGTCACCATGAAGCTATAGTTGCCGCTGGCGACATTGCTCAGCGTTAACTTGCTGCCTGTGGCAGTAGACGACAGCGTAGCTCCCGACTTCTGCTCCCAAGTGAAGCTCAATTGATCGCCGTCGACGTCGATACTATTCGATGCGTCCAAAGTAATGTTGTTGCCGGCAGTGCCAACCACGCTGCTACTAACCACTTTCGCAGTCGGTGCATCATTACTTGGCGTGACAGTTAATACAAAGCTGGTGCTCACTTTATCTGTTGGTTGCTCAACGTCAGCCACTGTGACAGTGACGGTCGTAGTGCCAGTAAAGTTTGCTGCCGGTTTAACGTTAATTGTGCCGCCTGACTTGTGATCTGTGACAGTACCACTGATATGATCACCGGAGATGCTAATGATATTCGCACTGTTATTCTCATCTGCGTATAACACACGCACACCAGTAAGTTCTGAGTCTTCAGCGATGGTCGCATTGGCAATCACGCCCAATGTGATGTCACTTGGCACGGCAATGCTGTGACTCATCGAGATGTTTTCCATACCTGCGACTTCACTAGTGGCATCAATAGTCATGGTGCTACCAATCGCATCTTGTGCCACAGTACCATTGACGGTGACGCGGAATTGCGATGATTCAGGACCTACATAGTTGTAGCAAAGCACTTTACCCACACTCAACTTAGTATCTAAGTCTTCGTATGCGTATTGTGAACCATGGTAGCCTTCTAATGGACCCCAAATTGAGGTTTGGCCACGATAACCTTGTAGACCGACTGAACCGCGAACATCTCCTGCATATTCAAGCTTGTTATAAGCCATATACAGCTCATACTCGCCATCAGCAAACCGTGTTTGGTTATTGAAGATTAATTCGAATTCAAAACGGTCATCGCCATTGCCGAAAATGCCTTGCCAGTTTTCATCGGTTCCCAAGTACGGCATGGTGCGCATGCCATCCCATTCAACAATAGCCCAGCCACTTTGCGTGCTAGCGATGGTCATACCGCTATCCCAGCTTATTGGTGTTGCTGCAGTTTCAAAGAGGAATGGAATACCACCCCAACCACGCCATAAGGTGCCGATCGCTTGATGCGGGAAGCTGTTATATGGGAATGGATAGTGCGCAGGGAAGAAGTACGGGTCGCCGCCGAAGGTGACGTTACCGTTACCACGAACCGCCATCACTGGCATTTTGGCATGTTCGTTATTGTATAAACCGAAGCCAATGCCATCGTTAAATAACCAGTTGTATGGAATTTCCGTACCTTGGCGCAGTGTATTCGGATCGTCACCAAAGCTTGGACCGAAGCCAAAGCCGCTTAAGTTGACATAACGATCGTTATTCTGACCGAAATCAGGAACGCGACACATCAAGTCTTCATCGCTGGTGGTGATTTTATACTCAGGAGTCACATCGGCAGTGTTTGGTTGTGAACCTTTCACCGTCAGTACACCATTGCTCAATGAGGTTTCGGTGACAATGCTCGAGTCACTGACCTGTACACTTTGTGCAGATACTTCTAATCCTTCCGGAATTTTTGCAGTTAATGTGAACGCACGATCTGCACCAGACAGGTTTGGCAAGGTTGCTAAAGTGAAGCTAACCGGTTGGCCTGCACGAGCTGCAGATTTCGAGGCAGTTAAGGTCACATCGTTGTCGCCACGGCTGAGTTTGACTGGCACAAAACCAATGTTACCGGCGTTAGCTGGCGATGAGCCGATATCAAAACCGGTGTAATACAAATCGCCGGTAACCATTTCTGGTTTATTCCAATTGATTTGCACATTCACTGGAGTTTTGCCGTCAGTTTGTGAAGGCAAAGTGACATTCAGATCAGTTGCTTTGTCGCCTTTGACCACCGCGTAGGTGTATTCAAAAGTATCATTGCCTGGCGTCATCCAATCGTTGGCGTTGTACATGATCGCGAAGTACTTGCCTGGCTCTGGGTCATTGATATTACAGAAGTTGTTGTAGCTGATGTGCCAAGATACACAAAGCATTTCGGTATCAAGATCCATTTCGCCGTTGTTGTTAAAGTCTTTACCGACATAAACAATGACGTTACCAAAGTTCCAGGCTTCTTTGTTGCTAGAGGCTGTTCTTTGCAGGTTTTCGACGATGAGTCGTTTACTACCTTCTGGCACATCAATCCAGAAACTATGTGCAGCTTCATCGATGCGATTTTCAGCCACGTCGCCATCTTGCAGCGGCCATGGGAAGGTGAATTCATCATCTTTTGGCAAGGTCACAGTATGACGTTCAGCTTTTACCGCTTGGTAAGCTTGCGCTACTGGCTGTTTCATTGCAGGCAACGCCATATCTTTCACGGTGTAGCTGCTGTTGTTACGATGTGCTGTGACTGCTAAACGCTCTGGCAATTCACCGTTGTCGTATTTGAACACCACAGGTAAGCGCATTTCTGGCGCGTTGTTATTGTCTTCTTTAAGCATCAAATGAGAATGCAGTTCAACTTCCGAATTCCCGGCAACATCCTGAGAATTCATGATTGAGGCTTTCACCATCACGGTTTGGCTTTCACCGGCTTTTAGGGTGAATTTGTTCGGGACTATTTCGATTTTTGCGCCTTGTTGCACAAAGCGTTCTGAATCAGTCGGTGACCAGTTAGTGATTTCATCTGCTGATAAGGTCCAGCTACCGTCTTTAGTCGCGGTGAAAGTCCGGATCCAGTTACAAGTCGGCTTACAACTGAAATTAACCATCTCTGGTAAATTCAATTTGTGCACAATGCCGCCGTTTGCCGGGTTGGCTGCCAACATGTTGTCGTAACTTTCATCCAATAATAAGCCGGCATCAATCGCTGACGCGACATTAATCCGACCGGTGCCCGCGCGATACACTTCGGCTTTCGGGTTTTTCTCCCAAGGCTGGCCTTTGGCAATTGCGTAAGTGACTACTGGCTCTGCGGTTAATTGCAGCGCCGCTTGTTTTTCCGCAACTGTCCAGTTTGGTCTTGCTTGGCTTAACAACGCCAGTGCGCCAGCAACATGTGGAGCTGCCATTGACGTGCCGCTGTAGATGCCATAATCGCCAGTGACTGGCGTTTGCTCTAAACGTTCAGCAAAAGGGCTTTCATCATTGATTGCAGCGTAGATATCGACGCCAGGTGCAGTGATTGAAGGCACTAAGTGTTCTGGGTTTGCAACACCAGGACCACGTGAGGAGAAGTCGGCCAGTTTATCGGCTTCAGCTTCATCGACTTTGCGTTCAATTGTCGTTGCAGAGATCGTCAGGCGATGGCCTGTAGTACTTTCAGAACTTAGCCAATTGCTAAAAGATTCCCACCACTGTGCGTTAGAAATGTGGATCCCCGGTACCGCATAGGTATCGGTTTGCACGATATTGCCTTCATCGCCGTAATCGGTGGTGTTATATAAGATAAAACCTTCAGCGCCGCCTGCTGCGACGTTCGCCGATTTTTCCACACGAGCGTTGGTGCCGCGTTGACAGACCACAATGACATTGGCTGGATTGCCGTCCACATCTAAATATGGTTGACCATCGGTATTGGTTAAATTGTCAAAAGTCCCGGCAGCAAATGGTTCAGTACATTGCGCATTACCAAAGTTTTCCGCTTGTACCACTACACCGCTGACGGCTGTTGCGTTGATACCACCACCGCGAAGTTCAGCGGTTGGCACATTGCTGCCGCCGGCGAAGTCTTGAGCTTTGGTATCGACATCAATGGTTCTACCGGTGGTTGATGCGGCAACGTTCAGTAACCAAGGTGATACGTGGTCGATATAAGTGCCCAGTTCTTGGCTGCCGTTGCTGCCAGCGTTACCTGCTGAGGCCGCTACGGCGATACCCGCTTGGTGCGCACCTAAAAACGCCAGTTCGATACTGTCATCCCAAGGTGACGTGGTATTCATCACATTACCGATGGAGAAGTTGATGGCATCAACACCATCGACCACTGCATCTTCGATGGCCGCGATTAGCGCTTCACCAGGACAGCCTTCCAGTGGGTAACAAACTTGGTAGGAAATGATGTTGGCGTGCGGAGCAACACCAGACAATTGCGGGAATAACTTCTCTTTAAGCACACGACCATCACTGGCTGGGCTAGCGATCGCGGTGACGAAGTCGACGTCTTTTAACACGTTACCGGCCGCAGTTGAAGCCGTGTGTGAGCCGTGCCCAGAAACGTCTTCACCAACTTTTGGATAGATATCGCCGTAAGTGTCGGTAATCACTGAGTAGCTGCGCACACCAATCAGTTTATCGTTACAACGAGATTTAAATTCATCAATGGCACAATCGCCGACATAATTGCCTGCGCCATTTGGGTTGGTATGGTCATAACCATCGCCGCCGATATCGGCAAACGCTGGGTGGTCGGTGTTCACGCCAGTATCAATGATACCAACGATAGTGCCTTCGCCTTTAAATGGCAGATTGGTGCTGGTGTTACCAACCCAAACTTTGTCAGCGCCAATACGTTTTGGACCTTCATCGGTGTGCAGTTGGTACATTTTTGAGCGTTGTACGCTAACCACATTGGCCAATGAAGCCACTTTTTCTGCTTCGTCTTGGGTCAGCGTTAAGCTAAAACCGTTGATTGCATTCACAAATTGCTGGCGGGCTTTGCGCTGGCCAACCAATTGCGTAATTTCGCTCAGCACTGTTGATTGCTGTGCAAGCAGGTATTCTTGATAATCTGAAACGGCATCGCTTGCTGGTTCACCTTTGGCAAACAAACGCTGGTCGGCACTGGCTTTTTCTAATTTTGTCGCCGCTAAGCCGCTGATCCCACCGGTATATTGACTGACTGGCGATTGTCTCAGACGCACGATATACACTTGGTCGCCACTAATGCCTTCTTCGCGGACGAAATTCACTTTTTTCGGTTGTAACGTGACGTTCAGACCATCATTTTCGAATCGATTATTTTTAATGGTGCGGCTGTTTTGCCGTCTATTAATTTTGTCGGTGTCAACAACGACTGGTTTTAGGGTGTTTAGGTTAGTTGGTTGCCCCGACGCATTGGGTAAATGCGTTGTCGCCGCATGAGCTATGGCAATACCACCAAAAGCGGCTGCAATTGCATAGGTTAATTTTTTAAGTTTCACTGGACTCTCCATTTTTGATTATCGTCGCGACTGGTTATTTTTCCGTCGCTATTTTCATCTAAGCATTCAGTCCGGTCGGATCGCGAAGCATTTCATGTATCAGTTTGTATCATCAGCAAGAAAGACTTCAGTTAAAACAATATGTTGCAAAAGGGTGTTTAATCTGTTTTTGAGTTGTGTTTTCGCTGTTGCTACAGTCTTTGACAGATGAAAATAATTGAACTATCGAGAGTTGCTGGCAATCCATGCTCATCGCAATTAAGTAACCGAGCTCCTTGCTTAGATTTGATCATCCGGCAAAAGCTGTTTAAGTTGGTTGCAGCAAATTAATCTTGGTAAAGATTAGTGCTGGTAAAGTCGTGCTCGCTTCCATAGAATGAAGACATCCAGATGTCTGTAAAGGTGATGTATGAAAGTTGCAACTCAAATTGTCCATGCCGGACGGGGTAAACGTTGGGCTGGTTATAGTGTTAACGTTCCTGTCGTGCGGGCATCGACCATAGTGTTTGACACCATGGCTGAAATGAAACACGCAACTCGTCATCGCGGTGAGCATGTACCATTTTACGGTCGACGCGGGACCCAAACCCATTTTGCCTTTAGCGAGGCTATCTGTGAGCTCGAAGGTGGCGCTGGTTGTGCGCTGTATCCTTGTGGCGCAGCGGCCATCAGCGGTGCTTTGTTAGCTTTTTTACGCCAAGGCGACCATTTGTTGATGGTGGATGGTGCTTATGCGCCGACGCGTGCTTTATGCGACAAAGTGCTAGCGGCGCTTGGTATCGAAACCACGTACTACGACCCGATGATCGGCGCTGAGATTGCAAGTTTAATTCGGCCAAATACCCGAGTGATTTATTTAGAATCGCCATGCTCGCTCAGCATGGAAGTGCAAGATGTGCCGGCAATCACGGCGATTGCGCGTGCTCGCGACATCATTACCATTTTGGATAATACCTGGGCTTCACCGATTTTATGCAAACCCTTTGAGCTTGGTGTTGATGTGTCAATTCAAGCGGCAACTAAGTACATTTGTGGCCATTCTGATGTGATGCTCGGGACAGCTAGTGCCAACGCAAAACATTGGCCGCAACTGCGTGAGCATAGTTATTTGCTTGGGTATTGTGCGTCAGCCGATGATGTTTATTTGGCGGCTCGTGGTTTAAGAACCTTGGGCGTGCGTTTGGCACAGCATCAACGCAACGTTGAACCTATTGTGCAGTGGCTGCTGCAACAACCTGAAGTCGAAGCAGTTTTGCATCCGGCTTTGCCAAATCATCCAGGCCATGTGGCTTTTAAACGCGATTTCAGCGGTGGTAATGGCTTGTTTTCCTTCGTGTTAAAAACGGGCGATGCCAACACAGTGCAAGCCTTTGTTGAAGGCATGCACCATTTCAAAATGGGCTTTTCTTGGGGCGGTTATGAATCACTGGTGATTGCCAATACTGATATGCAAGCGCTGCGCAGTGCCACCACTTGGCCTTATGCTGGGCCGCTGCTCCGCTTGCACATTGGTCTTGAAGATCCGGAAGATTTAATCAAAGATTTAGCGGCAGCATTTAACCGCATTCGTGAACTGAAATAAGCCGAACATGACAGCAGCGACTATGTTTTGTCGCTGCTGTTTTCATGCTAAGTAGCGCTTTTTTGATCTATATTGAATGCATTCGCTAACTTCCGAGCGCTGTCATGAAAGGGTCATTTAAGGGCTGGCTATTGCTTGTTGGCGCCGGAGCATTGGCTGCCGAAGCGCAAACTAGTCAGCCGATAACCGCACTTTCCCATGCCAATGGCGATTGCCCCGCCGAGTTATCGGTAGCGTACAATGCCAA
>JACCDI011452587.1_pt1 | contig 12336 bp, 10 predicted proteins | sample 7442791 | NCBI WGS metagenome assembly JACCDI01 (sample SAMN15323434, study PRJNA562643) | freshwater metagenome | isolation source: river surface water | place: USA:Blue River Watershed | collected 2017-08-15
AAACTATATTTGCTGCCTGCATTGGGGATGTAGCTCAGTTGGCTAGAGTGCTTGACTGGCAGTCAAGAGGTCGTGGGTTCGAGCCCCATCTTCTCCACAATAAAAATCATAATTACTTATAAAATAGGTAGTTATGATTTTTTATTTTCAATTTAGCCCACCATTAGCCCACATATTTTCAAAAACAAAAAAAGAAAAAAGAAAGCACCTCCATTGAGGTAATGATGAACGAGAATGGAGGAAGCATTCCGACTGGTAGTGAAGAATGTACTCTAAATTTGCTGTACTTTTATCTTGATGCCTTAATTACTACTTAACGAAGAATCCCACCCCCAAGCACCGCAGAAATTTATGTAGAGCAACGAAATAAATTTAGAGGAGTGATGGTCGGTGGTGTGGCAATCGAACAAGCTACACTAGACCGAGAATGAAATGCAGCTTTAGCGAAATGTAATGTAGGGATAGTAGCGTGTAACGGCAAGGAAGAAATTAACCACAGCGAAGCATTCCTTGATTTGAAGCAAACGAAGTGAGCTAGCCTTGATAGCTGAGAGAAAGCGCAACCACCAAATTAACATAGAGCGAAAGACAATAATACTGCTGCAATGCAATGGAAGCTGTATGTTGGATTAAGTAGCTCTAACGAACGCAATGAGTGCGCGTGTGAAGATTGGGAGCGTAGAAAGCAAAAAAGAGCTTCTGTTTTTCATAGAGGCTCTTAGTTTTGATTTCAAGTGGTCTTTGGAACGGAGCTTGTTAAAGCGACTGGAAAAGCCCAACGTAACAAAGCAAACGATTGTAGTGAGACCGCTTGATTGCCCGTATTTGTTATGAATTGAAAAAAGTGTGAAAAAAGGAAAAGCGAGCTTACCACAAAACTCGCAATTGCGTGAAACGTCTGTTGTATACAGGCTTTTTATTCAATTTTATTTCGAATTTGCTTTGTCAAAGTCTTTATATAGTTAACTAACTCTATTGCATCTTTTTCTTTTACAACTATTCTTTGTCCAGGCTTATATTTGTTATCAGATGATTTTGCTATATACTTTTCATCTACAATACCTTCAGTATGTTGAAGTAAGTGTCTTCTTTGAAATAAAATATTCAGTCTTTTAAATTCAGCATCAGACAACCAATTTTTATAACTTTCGTCAAAAAGCTCTTGCCATAATTCTCCGCCAACATCAAGTTTTTGAAATGCATTAAAAGCGATTTTTGATTTTGCGTTCTTATGCTTAGCATACATAATATCGCAATATCTTTGAAAAGCAACAACTGAATCGAGCAGGCATTTTTCAATTAATGTTTGACAAGTATTTTCAGATTCGTCTTTGCTTATTTCGTTTAACGCTTTTCTAATTGCTGGTATATTATTTATTGAACTCTCAATTTTATTAATTGTATTGTTAAAGGTTAATTCAACTGAATTATGTCCACAACAAGGACAAAAGAATGCACTACCAATTATAGAATATCGTGATTCACACTTCTCGCATTTAATCTTTTGTTCGAAAATTTCTTGCGAGGGTATTGGTATAATCAATTTTTGATGTGAATATCCTTTAACACTCATACTCATTGATATAAATCCTCCTTTTTTTTGACTACTGTTAAAAGTTCTGGCGTCATCTTCCATTGCTTTATGTATTTTACCTTCAATATATTCAGTTGCCTGTTTTTGAGCATTATTAACTTGTTCAGTTGTCCAAAAAGTATTGCTTGTTGATTCTTTTCCACACATTGGACAGAATACAGATTCATCTTTAAATTTTTTCTCCCAATCCTCTTCATGAACCTTAAACACAAACAAACATTCCTCGTCAGGACATTCTCTGTCTGAGAATCCATTTTCATCTGTTTGAATCGGAATCGAAATTTTTGATTGTTCCAATTGCTTTAATTCTCTTAAAAGTTTTTCAAACATATCTGTGTTTTTTATGCTTGCATACAACTAGTATACAGGAGCTATAAACTAACGTATTACTTATTTCAAATATAATTAAATTTATTACAAGTCTTCAAATGCGCTTTTTTAATTAAGAAGTAATCCCGATTGTAACCTACATTAACCTTTTTAGGTTTGGGGGTACTATCGTTTTTAAATGAACCACTGGGAGTGTTGAGAGGGATGCTACTACTCTTTCATACTGACATTAAATATTACAAGCTAACGATTATAGGAGGCATTTTAATAGCCTTAATTTACAAGAACCTTTTTCTTACATTTGTATTTTTGGATTTCATTAATCTTTAAGCATCATTAATATGGGGACATTTGACCAAGCAATTATTAGAGAAATTGGTAGAAGCTATGGAGCAGCTATTTCGAATCATTTATTAGGAGATAAACATGCTCGCCCTGTAAGATTATCTGGAAATTCTTTAGGATCCTTATCAGGTGGATATAAGTACGAAAATGAATTAGATAGAATAATTAGCACAACAAAAATTAAAGGTGGTACTGGAAATGTTACATCTGCACAAAATGTATCTAATGCATATTTTGATCTTGTTAATGAAGCCAAAACAGATAGCGACATTAGTCCAAATGAACTCCTCTATCTTTTAAAGAAATATGTTGTGACAAGAAACTTCTTGATTAAATTGTGGGAAGCTAATATTGAAATTAAATCGGATAAAACTGATGTTATAGTTTCAAGAATAAAAGGGATTGACGATTTTATCAAAGAAATGTATCCATTTACTGTTGGAAAAGAGCCTGTCAAACCTGCGTTTAATATAAATGATGTATTCTGGATGTTAGGAACAATTGTTGGATTGTTTTTATTTTTGCTGCCAGGGTTTTTTATCATGTTTTATTGGAATAAAGCCAGAAAACAAAAGCAAATGGTTTATAACTATATCGTGCTTTCACAAGCTTATTTAAAGGCATTGTACGAGTTTGCAGATAAAGAAACCTACGAAACACCACTTAATTTAGTAATAAATAACGCTTAACAATAAATTGCATGATACAGGCTGAAAATCATTCACAGGAGAATACAATAGGCACTCTTAATTTAGTAGTAATACTGTTGTCTGTTTATGTGTTGGTTGTACTTTGTATTGATACCTTTTTTCAGCTATCAAATGAAGTAAGTAGGGTATTAAGTTACATTGATAACGCAATTTGTATATTTTTTCTTTTTGAATTCTGTGTTCGATTTTACCAAGCTGAGAATAAACTTAAGTTTATGAAATGGGGTTGGATAGATTTGATCTCAAGTATACCTAATTTTAACTTTGCAAGAGCTGGAAGAGCACTTCGGTTAATACGTTTATTAAGAATTTTAAGAGCATTTCGTTCTACAAAGCACATAATAAGCCATATTTACAAAAACAAAACTAAGGGGGCTTTTACAACTGTTTTACTAGTAGCTGTATTGGTGTTAATTTTTTCTACAATTGCAATTTTACAGGTTGAAACTGCTCCAAACAGCAATATAAAAACAGCTGAAGATGCACTTTGGTGGTCCTACACTACCATAGCAACCGTTGGATACGGTGATAAATATCCAGTAACAACTGAAGGAAGAATAATTGCTTGTATATTAATGACTGTTGGTGTTGGACTGTTTGGAATATTTACAGCTTTTTTAGCATCTTGGTTTGTAAAGGAAAAGTAATTTAATAATTACAAAAAAGCGACATCAATTATGATGTCGCTTATCTACTCTTTAGTTATTAGATATTCTAGAACTCATTAATATCGAAAATATTATTTACAATTTTGATTAAATACTTCAACTGCTTCTTTATTACCTAATTCAATAGCTTTTGATAAATCAAAACAGCTTTCTTTTCCTTTTCCTTTATTTATATTAGAGAGTGCTCGATAATAATATGGTACACTTGGATCAGAAGACATCCCTCCTTGATCATTTCCTTTTTCAACTAAATCAATAGCTGTTGTCATGTCAGCAATACACTTTTTATAATCCCCAATTTCATAATAAAGCTGCCCTCTTGAGCCCCAAACATAACTATAATTTGGGATCATCTCTAATGCTTTATTTATTAGCGGAAGTGCTTTGTCATAATCTTTAAGCAATATGTATTCGTAGCCCAAACTATTATAAACTGGCCCTAATATGTTAGATGAGTTAAGACGATTTTGTGAGATACTAATAATCTTCTGTAAATCATTGATTGATTCATAATGTTTTTTAAATGCAGAATTGGCATATGCCCTGTTATAATATCCTTCCATTTCATTTGGCTTTAACTTCACCATTTGATCTGCCATTTCATAAACTTTATCTAATTCTTTTTCAGACATGTACATAGAACATAAAGAATTTAAGTTTTGGTATTTATTGATGTTTGTCAAATCAAAATTTACTGCTGCTTTAATATCTTCAATACCCTCCTGTTTTAGATTAAGATAATAATATTTTAAAGTTCCACGAGAAGACAACAAATAAATATTATCCGGCTCTATTTTCAATGCTTTATCTAAATCTTTTAATCCATCTAAATAATTTTTATTGTTAAAATTACTTATGGACTGAGTATACAATTCATTTACGGTTGGGTTATTACTATAATTAGTTTTAGGATTAGTTTTAGGAACCTCTTGATTGCTATTTTCTTGTGTATCTGCGTACACAAATGAGTAATATTTACCATTTACTGGAACCAATATTTCCAATCTATCTGTTTTTTCATACACTAGATTTATTGCTCCTTTCAAACGTTGTTGATGCTCAATAGTGTTTATTTTTAAATATTTTTGATTCAATTCACTTCTAATCTCATATAATTCATTGTCCATCTGTTGAGCCTCTCTCTGCGCTTCCTTTTTAGCTTGATATGCAGCTTGACCATTATAACTTGCCGTCTTACTTACTCCTACCCCCGATACAGAAGTTGAGCCTCGGTAATTAACCGATTGACCAGTGTAGTAATTATTTACAGAACCATATGTATTACTTCTCCCTGAGATGGCTGTTGTAGTAGTTGAATACGAATAACCAGCTTGTTCAGCGTTGTATTGGCCAGCCATAGATGACAAAGCACTCTGAATATTTTGTCTTCTTTGCACTTTTTTCATGTAATCTGCACTTGATAGAACTTGCCCTTTTGTTTGACTATCTATACTAACCACTTTAGTTTTTCTATCTGTTTTGTAGTTTGTCATCAATGCAATAATTCCATCTGGATTAAATACTATATCTCCACCTGTAAGATTTTCAATTTCAAGATTAATTTGATAATATTTCCCATACTGGTTTATTAACGTTAATGAGTTAGTTACAGAAATACCATTTTCTATATAATATATTTTTGAAATACCATCTTTATAACTTGTTTTAGAACCAGTGTTAACCACATTATCATATTGGTAAGTGTTTACAACCTGAGAAAATGATTTATTACTTAAAAGTAATGTGATACACTGCAAAGTAATTAGCACTAATATTTTTTTCATTTTTATATTTTTTTAATTAATAATAATCTGACAAAAATATAAAAAATAAGTTACATACAACCGATTGTTTATAATCACTTGTTTTAAATCTCCTAAGACTAATTTTCAACTATGGAAAAAAGAATTAGAAAGAACGATTTAAGTGCTGATATTATTTCTTTAGGGAAGCGTATAGAAGAGATTATCAAAGAGAAAGGATTAAAGACCAGAGAAGTTGCTCATGATGCTGATTTGGATGTTGAGAACCTTAGAAAGTATATTAAGGGCAAGCAAGAGATGAAGATTAGCACGATGCTTAAAATCGTTAAATCTTTGAATGTTACTCCAAACGATTTATTTGTTTTCTTAAACAAGCAATAACGGGGGAGCTATCGGTTTGAAATGATCAATAGGGGGTATTGACTGGGAGGTATCTACTCTCTTTTTTACACAACAAAATAACTAAGCCAGTTACAAATTTTAGAAAATAATTTTTTTTGTGATATTCCAAAAAACCGCAACTAATCGCTATATATTATATATTAGATGCAAGATTTAGTTTTTGGTTCAGAAGTGTGTTTTAGGGGGTGGTGTGTTTACAGCTTGATATCAAAACCTATAACGATTTAATGAATAAAACTATTTTTCTCATATTAGTCGTCTTATATAAAGATTTTATTTTTAGAATGGTAAATCGTCAATGTCTTCATGTCTTTTAGGTTCAAATTCTTTCAAACTCAACCCCTCAAGGTCGTAATTCCAAGCGATTTCATTAAAAGTTTTTAAAAATACAAGTTGCTTTAAATTTTTGTTTTCAGGAATTCTATTCTGAAGCGAAATTATATTTTCTTTGGGTACATCTTTTATTTTTTTTAATGCTTCCAACCTTTCGATTCCTTGATTTGGTGAATTAGAAAGTACAATAAGTTCAACCAATGTATTTAAATATTTCGTTTTAGTTTTAGGATTTGAAGCGATTATTCCAAAAATCACTTCTGCAACTTCATTAATTTTCTTACCAACAGCTTGAAATGCTTGATATTTACCGATAAATCCATAAGGGTCTAATTCTTTTCTTATTGGGATAATTAAAACATTTCTTCCGATAGCAATTCCAACTTCTTGATCAGTCCAATTACTTTCTTTAAATCCAGGCATTAAAACTGCGCAAAGGGCGTCCATTGAGAAGAGTCCTCTCTCAATTTCAACTTGCCATTCTTTAGTTGGTTCAATATCTTCATGTGCAACGAATGAGCTTATACCGTATTTTTCAAGTTCAGATTTTAAATGGCCTATCGTTTCTCTAAAACTTGCCAAATGACTAATAAATAATTTAAAATGTCCCGGTTTCCAGAATGTAGCTTCGTTTTCTTGATAGGTAACATCAATCATTGCTGGGTGATTTATTTCTAATTCCTCAGCTATTTTTATAATTGTTTCATCACTAGCTTTCGGAAGAATTTCTTTGACATAAACATACTTGCTATTATAACTTGGCTGATGATTTTTTATTGAAACACCATAACTTTCTAAATAACTATCTATTTCGATAAACTTCATTTTTTCTTGAAGTTTCCTTCCTATGATATCAATTAATTCGATTCTCTCTAATGGCTTCATAAAATGATTTTTAACTTGTTACGGATAATAATAAAACTTGACTACAAACTTTATTTGAGAATGAATTTAAAAGTTCCTAGCATTTTTCAATGTTTATCGAAAATACTAAATTTTTCATACAATTTATAAAAATAGAATTTTGATTATTAACTTTATTTATCATTAAAAATTGGCATCTGATATGGGTAATACAAAATCTTAAGCACAATGAATCTATTAATTTGTTTTGTCGTTAATGCACAAAATAACAACCTGCTCAGTTAAGAACAGGTTGCTTTAAATAGTTATATCTTTTTGTAAAAACCTGCTTTAGGTTGATCTAAATACTTGCCAACGCATGAATGCAAGAAAGAATCAACTGAACGTGGTTTCATCTCAAACATTTCCCCTATCACTACTGCTTCTTTTCGCTGAAAACTTTCAGGCAATGTATCGAAGAACATTTGTTTATTTTTACTTGATTTAAATACTCCTTGCTCCCCTTGTTTAGGCAAATTGTTGAACATCATTAAACTGTGTTCTAAATAAACTTTAGTCAGGGCTAATGCTGTTTTGAAATCTATATCAGAACATTCAATTTCTTTGTAACGGCTTTTAGACTCAAATTTTCTAATGGCTGAGAATACCATGCAGAAACGGTATAAAATCAATCCTAATCGCTTTACCACACTTAAAGCATCTTGACTAACAAAAGTATTTACTTGCTCTAAAAACGCCTTAAATTCAACGTTAAGTTCTTCCCATTGATCGTCTGTTAAATGTAAAGTCATTTCTTCATCTTCAAAGAACTCTACCATTTCTAAAATTCGGTGGGATTGCTTATCGAAAAACGTTGTTAAATTAATTGGATTCCCTTTCGGAGATGGATCTAACCAAATAGAATCGGTTTTAAAAACATAGAAAATGAATCTACTAAACAATCCGTCTTCAGCTGAGTTTATAATACCAAACACTTGTTTCAGTGTACCCGATAATGCAACTGACAATTTTGGCTCATTAACTTCAATAAATTCTGAATCAGTTTTTCTACTGACTGATATTGGTTCATGATGGAACGCTTTACGCATCATATCAGAATAAGCACCCCACTCATTTTTAAATGTTTGCCCCAAAGTATCAGCTTCGGTTTCACACATAATACCTCGCCCATCGTTATGCTCTAAATGATGAATTACCTTTGCATTACTTGTGTTTGCAGGAATGTAAACCACTTTAAACTTAGGTTCCTTTGGCAAACCACCGATAAAGGTTGGATTAATTTTTTTAGGACCCTTTTTACTGGCTGCCATTTTAACATCGTAATCTTTTTTATCCTGAACACTTTTAGCCAATGTTTTAGCGTGGTATTTATTAGCCAAGACTTTTGCGAATTTTAAAGCTCCTTTGCCTGATGCTGCTGGTGCTAAAATAAATGAGAACAAATTAGGATAAACCAAACTACCACTATACTCCCCAGAAACATTGGGTAAGCATCCTGAAAGAATTGCCAATGCACCTGTTAAGAAAACGTCTTTTTCTCTAGAATCAGAAAACACTTTGCAACATTCCAGTAGTGTTGGAGGCAAATTTTCATAAACTGATTCAGGAATGTAAGGCGTTGATTTGATTAAATCATCTGCAGGTCCGTCATTATCATTATTTGATTCTAAACTTTGCAACTTTGTATCCTTTGCAAAGCGTGCGAAATCAGCAATGTTGTTTTTGTAAACGCTTTCAACGGTTGCTCTAATTTCCTTTTCTTCCAAATCAAAGTTAGTAGTGCAGAAATTTAATGTATTAGCTACTGGAATGCCCCATCGATTTGCATTATTAGCAAAAAGACAAATGAAATTGTTTCTGTTACCATTGTAATACTGTTCTTTTTTCTCTGTAAACTCCAAACATTCATCTAATCTTTCGTAGGATTTGCTATTGTGGGAACGTTCTTCTCTTACGCCTAAAATTGATGATTGAGAATCTTCTTCGATACTAAACACTTCGGCACCTTCATTATAGAACAATTCTGGGTCATACGATACAAAGCACAGGCGAGTGTAGTCTTTGCATTTCGGATCATAGTCATATCCAGTTAAATTTTTGTAATAATTTGCCACTTGGACATAAACTTCATCATGGCTTAACACATCAGAATCTACTGATACAAATACTTTTAATCCTTGACCGCTTGGGCTGATAAATGAAGCCAAAGTGTAACTACAATTACTAACAATTTGTTTCAGATTCTCGATTTCATCATTTGGAATTTTGTCGAAATCCAAGCATATTGTTTGGGAATAGGTTTCTATGTTATTCTTCGACCTAGGTGCACTAAAAGTGCCTGAAGTTGTAAATCCAAACAATTTCTTTTTAATGTCATCAGCCAAACTGTCATTACCCATTTGTTTCATGCCTCTGAGGTATTCAATATCGTCTTTGTAAGCACCTGTTTTGATTTCTTCAAAAATTTCATTCAAAGTAAGGTTTTGAATACGTTTTACGAAATCTTTGTACAACCCTACGTACATTCTCTTATTTACCACTTCATTGGTTTGCCCTTGATTAACTATTGAATCGATGGGCTTTGGTTTTAAATTCTCCATCGTTACTTTTTCAATAGGGTTAAACATTCCAACAACTCACTTCTTTTGTAGTAACGACGAGCACCCATTCCATACGAATTGACTTTCTTTTTGTTAGTCCAAGCCCATAGTGTACTACTATCGATTTTAAGAAAGTTACAAGTTTGTTTTCTAGTAAGCAATTCTTCTGAATTGTCTTTTGATTGAATTTCTCTTCGAAATTCTTGAATTCCGTCTTTAACGGATGTGTTAATCAGTTGCTGAAGTTGTTCAACTGATAGTTCCTGAAGCAGGATAGATTTTGTTGTCATAATATTTAATATTTAAATTGACAGCAAAATTCTGGACTAGTCTTTGGTACTATTAGCGGTACCAGTACTGTTTGAGCACCGTATTTTGAAAAGCTACAAATCAGGAGGCATTAGTTCAAAAAAACTAGAGACTACTTGGATATTATTTTGTTCACAATGAAGAATTATTTTGTTCATTTTACTAATATTCGAAAAAACACTTTTTTCGGAAGTGCTTTTATTAATTCCAATACTTTCGGTTATGTAAGGCCTAAAACCTTGCTTATTACCCAAATATTCTGCTATTTGTGTACCGTTGAAATTAAACTTTGAAAGTAAATCCTCCATTTCTCCAGTTGCAAATAACAAACCGATTTTAAACCAAGCTGATTCTTTATATTTTAATTCCTCTTTAAGTGTTGCTGGAATTGTATCTAACTCTTTAGAATCGTTATGTTCGTTTATTAACAACTCATTAATGAAAGCTTGTATTTTTTGAACTTCTAGAAAAACTGCATGCAAATGAAATTCTCGCTGAATTGAATAGACTATTCGGCTTTGTTCTTTTTCAAAAGCATCATCATTATACCTAGGAAGTGTAAGTAACTCAATATCCTGATTATTAAAAAAAGGGAACTCTTCTATTGCAAGATTGAATTTATCTAACCATTTTTGGATTATACATACTTCAGGATCGAAAACATGAAACACTTGAATTTGCTCCTGAATATATTTTAAGAAAGTGGCAAATTGCTTTTGGGGCAATCCTGTCAGACTAGTAATAATATCTTTTTTTAGCTTCTCTGTAGTATCAAAATAATACCAAGGGTATAATTCCGAAAAAGAATATTCGTTCAAAACAGACACATCGTTTAATTGATCATTGAAGTTTTCTAACGCTTTCATAAAATATTACTTTCCAATTATTATGATTAAAAATACTTAGTTAGCTCCATTGCTATGTCTTTATTACTTTTACCAATATAGGTCAAAAACATTACTTCTGTTGAATGACCTGTAATATATTTTAAAAATGATGTTGGAATAGGTCCTCCATAATTATTAGTAGCGAAGCTACGGCGCCCAACGTGACTACTACATAAATCGCACTTTTCATACATTTGGGTTACTCTCTTTTTGGTTATGGGATCAAATCTTGTTCCATTAACCATTTCAGTAATTCCAGCTTCTCTACAAACCTTTTTTATGTAATTATTATATTTCTGATCTGAAATTTTTCTAGGAAACTCGCCATCATATTTTTCCATTATTTTAATAATCTTTTTATCTAATGGAATAGACATAATTTTATTGGTTTTAACTTGGGTGAATTCTATAAGCGGTTTTGAATCTCCATCGCTATTTATTTCATATCTAATCATCGATTTATCAAATCGTAAAAAATCTGAAATTCTTTGCCCACAATAACAACTTATTAGAAGCCAATCTCGAGCATTATCTAAATAGTCAGGGATCTGATTTTGAGCAAGCTCTTCAATTTTATTGATTTCGTCTAAATTTAGGTATATGCTATCTGCTTTATGGTATTTTGCTTTAATACTATCCAATTGAAAGTGTGTAGGGACACCATTTGCCTTAGCGTAGTTACATACTGTTTTAAAAAACCTAACAGCTCTAGCAATTGTATTAGGCATATAATCCTTGCTAATACAGTAATCTTCGAAATCTTTTTTAAATTTAAGATCAACTTCTTTAATAAAGACAACTTGTTTTCTATCTTTTTCAAAACGAATCAATAGTTCTTTATTAACATTACATTTTGCAATTGTACTGGCTTTTACATCTCGTTTTTTGTATTCGATGTAAAGTGATATGTAATCAACAAGCGTCTCTGGCAGATTATCTTCTTCGTTGGGAGGATTAATTGTATTCTTCAGCCATTCAAAATCAATCGATACTATACCCTTACTTTTATTATAGTTTTTTAAAACATCCGTCTTAAGGGTGCTTAATTCAGTATCTAGATTAGCAAAATCAATGTCTTTTAATAATTTTTTAGTTGGTCGCTGCTCTTTTGGATCCCAATTTAATGGGTCAATCGAATAATTAGTTTTTGCTTTTATGTCAATTTTTTTTCCATCTCTTAATCTAATATAGATTACAGCTGGATTTTTTTTGCTTTGAACGAGAAGGTTAATTGAAGCCATAAAGATCGATTGTTTTTGACAAAAATATTAATTTTAGTCCATATTTAGCCCACATTAGTCCAAAAACATTCAATCTTATCCAAAAAAATCCAACACATTACTATTATAAAAACCATTTAAAAGTATTGATTTTATTGACATTGTACTCCCAAATTCAATAGTTTTTAGATTTTATATTTTTGGATAGTTCGAGCCCCATCTTCTCCACCATAAAGCCTTTCAAGTAATTGAGGGGCTTTTTTAATAGTTAATCGTTCCAATGTGACGCATCACTCGAACAATTCGTTCTT
>JACCDI012122282.1_pt1 | contig 12336 bp, 9 predicted proteins | sample 7442791 | NCBI WGS metagenome assembly JACCDI01 (sample SAMN15323434, study PRJNA562643) | freshwater metagenome | isolation source: river surface water | place: USA:Blue River Watershed | collected 2017-08-15
CCCGGTTATAAATCGACGATACATAATCGCGGCCGCCAACCATGGCCCGCACCGCGCCATCCCGGTCGATCGCCACCAGCGCGCCCTGCGCGCCTTCGGGCGCAAACTGCTTGATCGCGGCATCTGCGGCGAGCTGCATGTCAGGGTCAATGGTTGTCCAGACATCAATCGGCTGCTGGCTTTCATCCACCAGCCCTTCAAGCTGCGGCAAGGCCCAATCGGTGAAGTAACGGATGCTGTTCTGCTGGGGGCCAGCGGCGAGCTTTACCTGTTCGGGCCGGGCAGCGGCGGCAATGCTGGGGCTGATGACGCCGGCGTCCGCCATGACATTCAACACAACCCGGGCGCGCCCGACAGCAGCCTTGGCATCCGCCGTGGGCGAATAATTGGACGGTGCTTTGACCAGTCCGGCGATAATAGCCGATTCCTCGAGGCTCAACTGCGTTGCCGGATGGTCAAAAAAGCGGCGCGAAGCGGCATCAATGCCATACGCGCCGCCGCCAAAATAGACGCGGTTCAAATAGAGCTCGAGGATATCGTCCTTCGAATATTTGGCTTCCATCGCCAGCGCGATGATAAGCTCGCGCCCTTTGCGGCCAAAGGTACGTGTATTGGTAAGAAACAGGTTGCGCGCGAGCTGCTGGGTGATCGTTGACCCGCCCTGCGCCCAATGGCCGCGCTGCAGCCGCACCTGCACCGCGCGCGCCAAACCAATCGGGTCGACCCCCGGATGGTAGCGGAAACGACGATCTTCGACCGAGACCATCGCATCCACCATGACGCCGGGGATATTGCGATAATCGATCCATTCGCCGTAAATCGGGCCAAGGGACAGGATCAGCTGGCCGTTCGCGCCGCGCACTCGGATGACCTGGCCAAGCGTATCACGCGACCGCAGCTCCCCAAATTCGGGTAGCGACGAATAGGCAAAGCCCACCGCGCAGAGCAGCCCGAATAAGATGATGCTGCCCGATAATAGGATCCAGCGGATCAATCGGGCGATGCCTCCGCGCGGGCGCGCGGGCGGCGGCGAAGGCGTGGGGCGGGAGCGCTTTTGAGCCATGGAGCGACCCTCTTAGGCGGTTGGGATTCGACGGGCAAGATAATGCAGCAGCCCGCGAAACCGGCGCGGTCCTGCCGTCAATCCTGCCCTTCAAAGTCGAGCGAGACGCTGTTCATGCAAAAGCGCAGCCCAGTCGGCTGAGGACCGTCGGGGAAAACATGGCCCAAATGCCCATCACAACGGGCACAGCGCACTTCGACGCGCAGCATCCCGTGGGAGCGGTCTTCCACCATGGTCAGCGCATCGGTTGAGACCGGGGCGTAAAAGCTGGGCCAGCCAGAGCCGGAATCATATTTGGTATCGGATAGGAAAAGATCCGCGCCGCAACCCGCACAGCGATAAACCCCGGTTTCCTTATTTTCGGTCAACGCTCCTGAAAACGCCCGCTCCGTCCCTGCTTGGCGCAGAACATGATATTGCTCTGGCGTCAGCCGCGCGCGCCATTCGGCATCCGTTAAGAGAAGCTTTTCCATAGCGCCATAGTGGCGCGAGCGCGAAGCACCTTCAAGCCCCTTTGGCGGCTGGGACCAATCTTCGATAGGTTTACGGCAGGTTTTGCGTTAGGATGCCGCCAATTCGGTGCGTTTGCGACCACCACGTCAGGGGAGACTTTGTCGAAAGTGAAATTTACCCCCTTTCAAGCGCGAAGCCCATGGATGACGGGGGATGGGTCGGAACCAAGCGCCACCCTGCTGCTGCTTTTTGGCGTGCTGCTAACCTTTGCGTACACGCTCTTTGCCTATATCGGGTTGGAATGGGCGATGGTGGCGGGGGCGGGTTCCCCCGTTTGGCCTGCTGCCGGGGTGGGGATCGCCGGGCTTTTGCTAGGCGGCCTGCGGCTTTGGCCTGCCATCTTTATTGGCCGCATATTGGCCGGCTGGCTCTCTGGGTCTGAACAGCCTTTATGGGTGGAACTGATGCTGGGCGGCGCCAACGCCGTCGGCACTTGGGTGCCCGTTTATCTCATCCATCGGCTCGGCGGCATCGATACGCGGCTTCCATCTCTAAAAGATGTAGGCCGCTTCCTCGTGGCGGGCGCTGGTCTGGGCGCGCTCATTTCGGCCACGATAGGGGCGGCAACGCTGACCCTTGCCAATAGCCTTGCGCAACTAACAGCGTTCCATCTTTGGTTGAGCTGGCTTGTCGGCAATTTTGCGGGCGGGATGACGACAGGGGCGCTCATCCTTACGTGGTCGCACCGCCGCCGTCCCTTATCCCTCCATCAGAAACTCCATTTTATAGCCCTTATGGTTGCCGCCCTCCTGTTGAGCTGGCAGCTTTTTACATCAGCCCCAACAGCCGCGCTCCGGACGTGGCATTTACTCCCCGTTCTTTTGTGGGCAGCGCTTGCCTTTGAGGTGCGCGGCGCAGCTGCCATCTTGGTCCTTGTCTCGATGATGGCGATCTGGGCGACCAATAACGGCCTGGGTCCATTTATCGGGGTCGAGGAAGCGCCAATCCCTTTGGTTCAGCAGTTCATTTCCGTCACCGCAGTGACCATTTTGCTACTGGCGACCATTATCGATGAACGCCGCGCGCGTGAGGCAATACGGCAGAGGGAAGAGCGGCTGCGCGCCGCCATTTCGGCAAGCGGGGCCGGAACCTTCCATTGGCAGTTCGAAAACGACTTCCTACGGTGCGATGCTGATTTGCTGGCTTTGCTGGGCGTAGCAGACGCCCCCCCGCCGCGCCGGATGGAGGAGATGATCAGCCTTTTCCATCCAGACGACCGCGCGCTTGCCCTCACCGCCTTTGATGCCTGTGTCCGTCGTGGGCAGGATTTTGCCCTTGTGGCGCGGATCGGCCGCGAGGATGGCCCCTTCCGGATCATCCAGGGGCGCGGCCGACGGGTGGACGATGCCGATGGCCTGCCCGATTATGTCACCGGGGCCTTTGTCGACATCACCGAGCGCAATAAGCTTGAACAACGCCTGCTTGAAGCGGAGGAAACCTATCGCGCGGTGTTTGAACAAGCAGGCGTCGGCGTGGCGCGGTTGGCGATGGATGGAACCATTGTCGAGGTGAATGAGCGGTTCTGTGATATCGTCGGCCGACCCTTGCGGGAGTTGCTCGGGAGCAACTGGCACGCCCTAACTGATTTTGAGTCCCAGATCCCACAAGCTGACACGCAAAACCATGCGGAGGCCGCTCCAGACAGCCGGTTCGAGAAACGCTATCATCGGCCCGGACAGCTGCCGGTGTGGGTGGATGAAAGCTTAACCCTTGTTCGCAACGAACGGGGCGCACCTGCCTTTTATGTGGCGGTTGTGCAGGATATAACCGAACGCAAACAGGCCGAAGAAGAGGTCCGCCTGCGCGCAGAGGAGCTGGAAGTCGTCCTCCGCGCCGTCCCGGCGGCCATCTGGTTTGCGCATGACAGCGCCTGTACCGAAGTAACTGGCAACAGCTTTTCCCGGGAAATCCTGCGGCTGCCCGATGTGTCCGTCAACATGTCCAAGTCAGCGGCCGACCCCACCGTGGTCGCCCATTTCAAGATTTTTGATCGTGAAGGTATTGAGCTTGCGCCGCCGGATTTGCCGGTTCAACGCGCGGCGCGGGGCGAAATTATCCGCAATTTTGAAGAGCGCATCATTTTTGCCGATGGGAGCTCGGTCTATCTGCTGGGCAATGCCAGCCCGTTATTGGATGCCAGCGGCAATGTGCGCGGCTCTATTGCCGCCTTTATCGACATTACCGATCGCAAACGTGCCGAAGCCCGCGAACATTTATTGTCCCGCGAAGTCGACCATCGCGCCAAGAATGTGCTCGCCGTCGTTCAGGCCATTGTTCAGCTGACCCAGGCTGACACGATGCCCGCCTTTCGGCGGCTGGTTGGCGGCCGCATTCAAAGCCTTGCCCGCACCCATACTCTGCTTGCTGAAAGTCGCTGGGAAGGCGTCGACCTTCATCGCCTTGTCATCGATGAACTCGCCCCGGTTGCGCTTAACGAAGCCGGCCAAATCGACGCGGCGCATTTCCATGTCGATGGTCCTGCCATCTGGTTGAAGCCCTCCGCCGCCCAAGCTTTGGCGATCGTCGTGCACGAACTGGTGACCAATGCGATCAAATATGGGGGGCTTACGACCCCCGATGGGCATGTGCGCGTGACATGGCATATTGGCGGATCAGCAGATCAACGCCAGCTCGAACTGCGCTGGGAGGAACATGGCCGGGCAGAGCCGGAAGCGGGGGCGCCAACCGAACGGGGTTTTGGCTGGACCGTCATCCGCACGTCGGTGGAAGACCAGTTGGGGGGCAGCCTCACGCCCGATTGGGCACCAACCGGGCTCAAGCTCCGGATCGATATTCCCCTCGATCAACTTGGCGAAATATCCGCCCTTGACTGAGCGAGCGCGCCGCTCATGTCAAAGTCGGCTGCTGGCCCTCGGCTGAGCGGTCGTCCACAGGGGCTCCACGCACGATCAACAAATACATGACGGGCGTGACAATCCGGCTGAGCAGGGTCGACGATACCAGCCCGCCGATGATCACCCATGCCAGCGGGGCATAAAGTTGGGAGCCTGATAACGCGAGTGGCAGCAACCCGCCGATCGCGGTGACCGACGTCAGCAGCACCGGGAGAAAACGAATTTCCCCCGCTTGTTCAATGGCATCGCGCAGCGCAACGCCTTGTTGGCGAAGCTGGGTGGTAAAATCGACCAGCAAAATCGAGTTCTTAATCTCAATCCCGATCAACGCGACAAAGCCAATCACCGCGAGGAAAGAGAGCGAATTACCCGTCAGCAAGAGCGCCACTAGCCCGCCAAAAAGCCCAAGCGGAATGACGCCAGCAACCACGGAAACCTCGCGGAACCGACCAAATTCAGCCACCAAAACGCCGAAAATGCCAAATACGGCCAACAAGATAAGCCCGCCAAGGCCGTTGCTGTTGCGCGCCGCAACTTCTGCCTCACCGCCAATGATGATGCTGTAGCCGGGGGGTAGACGCAGCGCCGCAACCCGTTCCATCACCTGCTTGCTGATTTTCGAGGCGAGATAGCCGTCGCGGACATAGGCCGTCACCGTGGCGGAACGTTCCAGCTTATAGCGATTGATCCGCGCTGGCGCCGATTCAAGGCTTGGCCGGGTCAGCTCGGCAAGGGGGACGCTTCCCCCATTTTGGGATGGCACATAGACGGCGCTCAGCGCCGAAACAGGCTGGCTCGATGTCAGGGGAAGCCGCACCGTGACGGGGTAACTATCCCCTTCGGCATCGCGCAAGGTACTGGCCCGCTCTCCAGACAAGGCGAGCCGCATCGTCCGCCGAACCGTATCCGGCGCAACGTTGAGGATGCCTGCTTTTTCTGGATCAACGTTCAAATGATAATCCACCCGCTCCACGGCCAGCGGATCATCCACATCGCGCGTTCCCGGCGTGTCGCGCATGATTGCGGCCACGTCGGCAGAAAGGCGCTTCAACACGTCCATGTCAGGCCCGCGGACCCGCAGCGCCACCGGGGCCTCGACGGGCGGCCCTTGTTCAAACTGCACCACAGTGACACGCGCATCGGGGATGGCCGCCATTTCCGCACGCAGCCGTTCGATAAAGCCGGGGGTATCGCGAGGGGACCATTTGTCCAGCGTGACAAAAAGTTCGCCATAGCGCGTGTCAAATTCCCGCGGGATGTTGTTGTAATAGATCTGCGGGTTCCCCCGGCCGACATTTTCCATCACGTCCTTGATCTCGTCCCGCCCCCTGACGAAACATGTTCAGGACATTCTTGCTGACATACTGCTTGTAAAGCGAGTCCCAGTTCAGTCCGCAATCCAGCATGATCGAACGGAACAGCAGCAGATCGATGCGTCCGGAGCAAGACAGTCCGATCAGCAACTCCAGCTTGCTCAACAGGCTCATGCTTCCAACTTCCAGGGCGTGACCATCGAACGACACCACATGGCTGCTCGAATGCAAGGCGTTGGCATGCCTGAGCTGTTCTCTGGCTTGCTCGTGGTTCCCATTATGGCGCAGCAATATCTCCGACAGCAGGAAGTGCCAGATATCGATCACTTCCATCTGCAACTGAGGTAGATCGCACTCCTGCTTTTTCCACCACTTCCAGCCGTGATGCTCCATGGCTTCGGCCGCCTCAACCACGACTGCACGAAGATAGGGGAATCGCTTATCGATCCAATGGGCATCCACCTTGGCGTTCATGCCGGCTTGCAGGCTCAGCATGATACCGGCCTGGATGTCTGTAAGAGTGCTCATGGACCTCCCGTTGAATCACTTGAACTGGCGAGCATGGACTGCAAGTCCTTGTCGTAGATTACCCGCGGATGGGTATGCTGCTTGGGATTGCCCCAGGCCAGGGTGATGAGCTTTCTGTCTGTCACGGTGAGCAAGTCTAGATGGTTGCAGCCTAGAGTTTGGTAATCGAATTGGAAGTCTCGCCAAGCTCGCAAATCCAACTGTTGCAACTGTGCGTTGGTGATCACTGTGTACTCTGGCAGGCGGCCATGCAGCATTTCAAGCCAGGCCGCAATGCAATAAAGATCTTTCAGGGGTGCATCAAGTGATGCGCCTTGTTTCTGTGCAACACGGATCTGTGAGCGAAGTATCTGTGCAGCCAGACGAAAGGCTCCCTTCTGTGGAAAGGCCATGGCGCAGCAGGACACAGCTCGTGGGTAGTCCTGAGCGGCAGCATGTTCCCGCGCATTGGCCTGCCAATCCTTGGTCGAACCTAGTGCCTCCTCGACCGTTCGCTCCGGCAAATCTTTCTGCTTTTCATTCGTTGAGGTCGTATCGTTGAGGTCGAGTTCAGGTGCAATCGCCAGTACGCGCTGCTTGTCCTGCGGATCGAGCGGGGGCAGGGGAATGGTGCGGTCGACTGCCTCGACCTTGCGCTCGTGCTGGAGTCTGTGCAAGACCACGATCAAAGCAATCAGAAGCCCACCGGCAGCGACCACGCCCAGGAACATCAGCATTGAATGCATTCCTTGTTGAAGAACTTGTGCAGTGTCATGCGCAGTCACTCAATTCAAACTTGCGGCGATGATAGCAATCTTGATGGCCGGTGGTCGATGCCAGTGGTCATGGTGCCCGGCGGCGAATTCGAGGCAGGAAAAGGGGACACTGACACCCTTTGCGCGGAGTGAAATCACATCGGGAAAAATTTTTGGATTTAGTGCTTGACGCATCGAGCGTGGCTTTCTAGAATGCGCCGCCTCCTGTGAGAAGACACAGAAGGTTGTTTGACTCCAGTCCCCTTCGTCTAGAGGCCTAGGACACCGGGTTTTCATCCCGGCAACGGGGGTTCGAAACCCCCAGGGGACGCCAAACACTGAAAAGCCTGACCATTGGTCAGGCTTTTTTTTTGGCTTCATCACACGTGGTTGATGTCTGCCCGATTTGCTATTCTTGCGGGCGGTTTCACAGAGCCAGCCTCTTCGCAGCGGGACACCCAGATGAGCAGTGCCATTTCAATCAGCAATCTTCAGAAGACTTACGCCAACGGTCACCAGGCATTGCGCGGTGTTGATCTCGAGGTGCAAGAACGCGATTTCTTCGCGTTGCTCGGTCCCAACGGGGCGGGGAAGTCCACGATCATCGGCATCATTTCCACACTGGTGCGCCCGTCTGCAGGCAATGTCGCCGTGTATGGTCGCGACGTGGCAACGCACGTCTACGAGACCAAGCTGGATTTCGGTGTTGTCCCTCAGGAAGTCAATTTCAATCCCTTCGAGAAAGTGGCGGACATCGTCATGACGCAAGCCGGTTATTACGGCTTGCCACGCGCCCTTGCGCGCGAACGTACCGAGAAGTACCTGCGTAAATTAGGCCTTTGGGACAAGCGTGACGTTCGTTCGCGTACACTTTCCGGGGGAATGAAGCGACGGCTGATGATCGCCAGAGCTCTTGTTCATGAACCACGACTGCTGATCCTCGATGAACCCACGGCAGGTGTGGACATCGAACTGCGCCGCTCGATGTGGGATTTCCTGCAGGAGATCAACAACAACGGAACCACCATCATCCTGACCACGCATTATCTCGAGGAAGCCGAGCATCTTTGCCGCAATATCGCCATCATCGATCAAGGGCGGATCATCGAGAACTGCAGCATGAAATCCCTGTTGAACAAACTGGATTCGCAGACACTGGTGTGTGACTTGCGAAATGAAATGAGCAGCGATGACTTTGCCCAGCTCGCACTGCCCGGGTTTCGCCATGTGGATTCACACACACTGGAATTTGATCTGGGTCGAGACCATGATGTGAACGAAGTCTTTGCGCTGCTCAACAAGGCCGACATTCACGTCAAGGGCATGCGCAACAAGTCAAACAGACTGGAACAGCTGTTTCTTTCTCGCCTCAAGAATTCCACGGTATGAATCCATCATGCTGAACAGTCATAAATACATCGCGTTCGAAACCATCCTCATCAAGGAAGTGCGCCGCTTCATGCGCATCTGGGTGCAGACTCTTGTGCCGCCGGCAATCACGATAGGGTTGTACTTCCTGATCTTCGGCAATCTGATCGGCAGTCGCATCGGCAGCATGAGTGGCTTTTCCTACATGGACTTCATTGTCCCCGGGCTGATCATGATGGCCGTGATTCAGAATGCCTACGCCAATGTGGTGTCCTCATTCTTCAGTCAGAAATTTCAGCGCAGCATTGAAGAGTTGCTGGTTTCGCCTGTACCGAATTACATCATCCTGGCCGGCTTTGTCGCTGGCGGCGTTGTACGCGGACTTGCCGTTGGAGCTATCGTGGTGTTGATGTCCTTCGTCTTCACCGATCTGAACATTCATCACTGGGGCATCACACTGTTTGTCGTGCTGATGACTGCTGTGGTGTTCTCACTTGCAGGGTTCTTGAATGCGTTGTTTGCCAACAGCTTCGACGACATTTCCATCATCCCGACCTTCGTGCTGACACCGTTGATCTACCTTGGCGGTGTGTTCTACTCAGTGGATCTGCTACCAGAGATCGGGCGCATGGTCTCTGCCGTCAATCCACTGTTTTACATGGTCAACACATTCCGCTACGGAATTCTCGGTGCCTCTGACGCCAATATCTACACATCTCTGTTGATGCTGGTTGTGTTCGTGTTTGTCCTGGGTGCGGCATGTCTCATTCTGCTGCGTCGTGGCACAGGGCTGCGACACTGATGGCCATGTCGCAGAATCCGCTGGGGCGCAATACCGAGTATCCGTCGTCATACAATCCGGACTTGCTGTTTCCGATTGCACGTGAGGAGAATCGTCGACGCATAGGGCTGGCCGGAACAGCTCTGCCATTTCGCGGATACGATCTGTGGCGGGCATACGAGATTTCCTGGCTGGACTTGCGCGGCAAGCCTGTCGTGGCTGCTGGCGAAATTCTGGTACCGGCTGATTCTCCCTGCATGGTGGAATCGAAGTCGTTCAAACTTTACCTGAATTCGCTCAACCACAAGAGCTTCGACAGTGCTGATGCAGTTCAGCAGCTCATGGCGGATGATCTTGCGCGCGTTCTCCAGGCACGCTGTCTGGTGCAGCTCTACATGCCACTGGAATTTTCCCAACTGCATTGCGTCCAGCCTGAAGGCGAGTCGCTGGATGAGTTGCCCCTCGATATCGATGTTTATCAGCCCGATTCTAGTCTGTTGCGCGTTGAGGCAGGGAGTCCGCGTGCAGAGACCCTCTACAGCAATCTTTTTCGTTCCAACTGTCCTGTGACTTCTCAGCCCGACTGGGGAACAGCAGTCATCCGATACAAGGGCAATGCGGTGGATCGCGCCAGTTTGCTGCGATACCTCGTGTCCTATCGTCAACACAATGGCTTTCACGAAGATTGTGTCGAGCGGATCTACGTCGATCTGATGCAGAAGTTGAATCCGGAGTGCTTGAGCGTTGCCATCAATTTTCTGCGTCGCGGAGGACTGGAGATCAACCCCGTGCGCAGTTCACATCCTTTCGAAATGGAGTTTCCAGCTGTTCGCCTCGTTCGGCAGTAGCTCTGGCTTGTAATATCTTCGTTGCTGATATACATTGTCGCGCCTTCGAACAAGGAGTTGTGACGAAGCACTGCAAGCCCAAGGTGAGGTGTCCGAGTGGTTGAAGGAGCACGCCTGGAAAGTGTGTATACGTTAATAGCGTATCGAGGGTTCGAATCCCTCTCTCACCGCCATTGCGCTTGAAGTTCTCCAGTTTCTCCTGACTCTTTCCGCACACCTGTCCTTTCGGCATCTGAATAGCTGCTGTACTATCGCCCAAAAAACAAGATTGTTGGGCGCCAATGTGAAAGCTTCACTCCTGCCTTGCCTCTGCGCAATATCCCTGCTGTCAATCTGTGGCCCGTTTGCACAGGCCAATGACTGGCCCAGCTATGGAGCCGACAAGGCCTCCAGCAAGTACGTCCCTTTCGAGCAGATTTCGGCTTCGAACATCAATCTTCTCGATCTCGCCTGGACCTGGATGTCGCCGGACAACGAGACCGTTCTGGAGAATCAGCGCCAGCAGAACTTTCGTGCCACTCCCGGCGCTTTCAAGGTCACTCCCATCGCTGTTGACGGGGTGCTTTATACCAGCACATCGTTTGGTCGAGTCGTTGCGATTGACGGTCAGAGCGGGCGTGAATTGTGGCAGTTCGACACGCGATCCTGGGAGGCGGGGCGTCCGGCAAATCTGGGCTACAACCACAGAGGCGTTGCCTACTGGAGCGATGGGGCGAATGCTCGCATTCTCATGTCGGCCAACGATGCCTGGCTCTGGTCCCTGGATGCTGCCACCGGCTTGCCGGATCCTGCCTTTGGTGATCAAGGTCGAATCGATCTCACTTTGGGGCTCGGCCGCTCCGTCTTGCGCAGCGAATACACTCAGATTTCACCCCCCATGATTGTTGGCGATGTTGTCGTGGTCGGGTCATCCATCAACGATGTTCCGCGCTACAAGGAAGCCCCGCCGGGACATGTGCGAGGATTCAATGCGCGCACGGGCGAGCAAATCTGGATCTTCCACACCATCGCGCAATCAGGAGAGCCTGGTGTGGAGACTTGGGAAGAGGGCTCGTGGCAGTACACGGGAAACACCAACGTCTGGACCCTTATGAGTGCCGATGAAGAGTTGGGATATGTTTACCTGCCGGTAGGAACGCCGACCAATGACTGGTATGGGGGGCATCGCAAAGGCGACAATCTTTTTGCAGAAAGCCTTATATGCGTCGATGCCAGGACAGGCAAGCGTGTTTGGCACTTTCAGTTTGTTCACCACGGGGTGTGGGATTATGACTTGCCTGCAGCGCCCAATCTTGTTGACATCACAGTGCATGGTCGCCACATCAAGGCGGTGGCTCAGACGACCAAACAAGGCTTCGTCTTCGTTTTCGATCGAGTGACAGGTGCGCCGATCTGGCCGATAGAGGAGCGACCTGTGCCTCAAGGTTCCGTTCCGGGAGAGCAACTGTCGCCGACACAACCATTCCCTGTTCGACCTGCTCCTTTCGAGATGCAGGGCATTACATCGGAGACGCTTATCGACTTCACCCCGCAATTGCGCGCGGAAGCACTGGAACTTCTGGAGTCGCTTGATTACGGGCCGCTCTATACTCCCCCCTCGCTGCGTGGCACCGTGAATTTCCCGGGCTGGTTTGGTGGGGGAGGCTGGCAAGGTGCTGCGGTGGATCCCGAGACAGGCGTCATGTACGTACCCTCTGGCAGTGCTCCCATGGTAGTGCAATTGGTGGCACCTGACGCTGCTGAGTCTGACTTTGATTTCATACGTGGAGGAAGAACGGCGGCGCCCAGTCCGTCCGGATTGCCACTTACCAAGCCGCCATATGGGCGCATCACTGCCATTGATTTGAATACAGGCGAACATTTGTGGATGGTCCCGCATGGCGAAGGAATTCGCGAACGCATCATTGCGGCGGGAGTACAGGACCCTGGTCCAGTGGGCTCGCCATCACGAACGGGTCCTTTGTTGACAAGAACCCTTCTTTTTCTTGGCCAGGAGGACAACGGCCGCTACGTGCTGCGCGCGTATGACAAAGCCTCAGGAACCGTTCTGCGCGAGATCAACTTGCCTTTGCCACCAGGCGGCGCGCCTATGTCCTATATGGCAGGTGGCCGACAATTCGTTTCTGTTGCGGTAGGAGCAGGGCAGGATGCGCGCCTCATGAGTTTTGCCTTGCCTTGACGTTGAGGTTGTCGGCTTGATTAAAGCATGTCCTTTCACCATAATGCGGCGCTGTGAGGCCAGAGACCGAGGTCTTCACGCTCAATGGTATCTCTTGCCGGTCCCCTCGCAATGATAAGCCGTGAACCCCGCCAGGCACGGAAGGGAGCAACGG
>JACCDI011660883.1_pt1 | contig 12335 bp, 9 predicted proteins | sample 7442791 | NCBI WGS metagenome assembly JACCDI01 (sample SAMN15323434, study PRJNA562643) | freshwater metagenome | isolation source: river surface water | place: USA:Blue River Watershed | collected 2017-08-15
ACACGTTTTGCGTCAGCAGTTCCACCCACGTCTAAGAAGTTCGCTGGTTCAAAACCTGCGTATTTAATCAAATCCATTGTTGCCATTGCCAAACCTGCACCGTTTACCATACACCCCACAGTTCCATCTAGGTCAACATAGTTCAATCCTGCTTCTTTCGCTTCCACTTCAATTGGATTTTCTTCTCTAACGTCGCGCATTTCAGCGTATTTCGGCTGACGGTACAAGGCGTTATCATCAATGTTTACTTTGGCATCAACCGCCATGATTTTGTTATCCGACGTTTTTAAAACTGGGTTAATTTCAAACATAGAAGCATCAGCACCAATGTAAGCAGCATACAAAGCTTCAACAAATTTCACCATCTCTTTGAAGGCATTTCCAGAAAGACCTAAGTTAAAAGCAACACGTCGTGCTTGAAAACCTTGTAATCCCACTTGTGGATCAATTTCTTCTGTAAAAATTAAATGCGGAGTGTGTTCAGCTACTTCTTCAATATCCATTCCACCTTCAGTAGAATACATTATCATGTTTCTTCCTGTCGCTCTGTTCAATAAAACCGACATATAGAATTCAGAAGTTTCACTTTCTCCTGGGTAATATACATCTTCTGCAATCAATACTTTGTGTACCGTTTTTCCTTCTGGCGGAGTTTGCGGTGTAATCAATTGCATACCAATAATTTGTTCCGAAAGTTCAGTTACTTGTTCAAGGTTTTTAGCCAATTTAACGCCACCACCTTTTCCTCTTCCACCTGCGTGAATTTGGGCTTTAATTACGTACCATTGTGTTCCCGTTTCAGTAGTTAATTGTTTTGCAGCCGCAACCGCTTCTACTGGATTATTAGCTACAATTCCACGTTGAACGCGTACACCATATTTCGCTAAAATTTCTTTCCCTTGATATTCGTGTATATTCATAAGTATAAGTTTGTTGTTAAATTCTGAAACTCGTCCCAGAAAAAGTTCCACAAAAGTAATTAATTAGAATGAATCCTAAAAGAAATGTATATCAATTTAGTAACTTTCTTTTGGATTTTTTGAAGCAAAAGGCTTGGGCATTTTTGTAATCCATTCCTGCCTGCCGGCAGGCAGGTTCCTGCTGCCTTACCATCCCGATAAAATCGGGATTCCCTTGCATCAGGGCTAGTTTATTATCGTATTGAAAAAAAATCAGTACAAAAAATAGCAAATTCGCAGAAATGTTAACACGCTTTGAATTCGTTATCTCAAAAAGTATCTTTGCAAAATTTAAACTTTTATCCACTTAAACCATATTAAACCATATTAAACCATATTAAACCATTTTAAACCATTTTAAACCATTTTAAACACTTAAACTTTTAAACTAAACAATATGCAACCCAAAGAGTTACTAGCACTTGCCGAAGAATTTGGCAGTCCGTTGTACGTTTACGACGCTACAACCATTGAGCATCAGTACAACCGTTTGACAACTGCATTTTCAAAGGTTGAGCGTCTTCGCATCAACTACGCCATGAAAGCATTGTCCAACTTATCAGTATTGAAGTTGCTCAAGAAGTGTGGCTCAGGTTTGGATACGGTTTCCATACAAGAAGTACAATTGGGTTTACACGCAGGTTTTACTCCTGATAAAATTATATTTACACCCAACGGCGTTTCATTCGAAGAAATTGAAGCGGTTGCCGAATTAGGTGTGCAAATCAACATTGACAACCTTTCGGTTTTGGAGCATTTTGGAACCAAACACCCAAAAGTTCCCGTTTGCATCCGCATCAATCCTCACGTAATGGCGGGCGGAAATGAAAATATTTCAGTAGGTCATATCGACAGTAAATTCGGAATTTCGATTTACCAAATTCCACACGTTTTACGTATCGTTGAAAATACAGGCATGCACATCAACGGAATTCACATGCACACGGGTTCGGATATTTTGGATATTGAAGTGTTTTTATATGCAGCCGAAATTCTGTTCGACACTGCCAAACAATTCAAAGAACTGGATTTCCTTGATTTTGGATCGGGTTTTAAAGTTCCGTACAAAAAAGGCGACATCGAAACCAACATTGAAGAACTCGGAAAAAAACTAAGCAAACGCTTTTTGGCTTTTGAAAAAGAATACGGTAGAACGTTGACATTGGCTTTTGAACCTGGGAAATTTTTGGTAAGTGAAGCTGGATTTTTCTTGGCAAAAGTCAATGTAGTAAAACAAACCACCTCAACTGTTTTTGCCGGAATTGACAGTGGTTTCAACCATTTAATCCGACCGATGTTTTACGGATCGCAACACACTATAGAAAACATCTCCAACCCAAAAGGAAAAGAGCGTTTTTACACCGTTGTAGGTTACATTTGCGAAACCGATACGTTTGCCAATAACCGCAGAATTACCGAAATCAAAGAAGGCGATATTTTGTGTTTCAAAAATGCGGGTGCGTATTGTTATTCGATGTCGTCCAACTACAATTCTCGTTTTAAACCCGCAGAAATATTATGGAAAGACGGAAAAGGACACCTCATTAGCCAACGCGAAACCTTTGAGGATTTAATAAAAAATCAAATTATGATTGAGATTTAGAAACACAGATTGCACAAATTTGCACAGATTTCTGATATAAAATCACGAATTAAATTAGTTTTGATTCGTGATTTTTTTTTTAATGCAACGGACGTTTTTTGATCATTCCGCCTTTAGTGTCTTTAATCGAATGCTGCACCACAAAAGCATCTTCGTCAATTTTTTCAATTTCTAACAACAATCGTGTAACTTCCAAACGAGTGACTACGCAAAAAAGAATTTTGTTTTCGTTGTAATTAACACCTGTTTTGCCATAGCCACTTTCTGAATTGTACACGGTAACGCCGCGACCTAACTTCTCGATAATGGCTTGTTTTACTTCTATGGCATTTCTTGAAACAATGGTAACGCCAATGTATTCTTCGATACCATTAATGATAAAATCAACTGTTTTGGAAGCAGCAAAATACGTCAACATCGAATACATTGCAGTTTCAACATTAACTAATAAAGCTGAAAAAGAGAACAAAATCACGTTAAAAACCGAAATGAAATCGCCCACTGACAAACTGGTTTTTTTGCTGACGTAAATCGCCAAAACCTCGGTTCCATCAATTACAGCTCCACCACGAATGGTAAATCCAATTCCGGCACCAAGAAAAAATCCACCAAAAACTGAAATCAATAATTTATCTGAGGTAATGGCAGGCAAACTGATGAAATGAACCAACAACGAAAGCGCTAAAATGGCCAAAGTACTTTTAACAGCAAACTCAAGTGAAATTTGTTTGGCGCCAATGATGATAAAAGGTAAATTGATGAGTACAATTAAAACGGATAACTCAACTCCAGTCATTATTTCTGTCAACAACGACAAACCCATGGCACCGCCATCAAGAAAATCATTGGGTAGAAGAAACTCTTTCAAACCGATACTTGCCATCGTCACACCAATACAAATCAAAATAAAATCTTTGATGTGTCGCGTGTAGACTATTTGAGTAATTCGGCTGCTGTTTTTGTAAAGTCGTTCAAAAAATAATTTCATGTTTCTTCAGTTTAGCCCAATATAGTAAAATTTGGCTAAAGCGAGAAATCAATTTTGATTAATTAACAAAAATTTGAGGCTATTTTGCATCTACAATTTCAGTCAACACCTTGCCTTTTGTACTATTGGGCATAGTGATTTTCAATAATTGAGTCACTGTTGGAGCAATTTGTGTAATCTCCTTTCTATCGTTGGTTTTGCCTTTTTTGATGTGCCATCCGTAGAAAATAATTGGCACGTGAGTATCATAAGTATAGGGCGAGCCATGCGTTGTTCCGGTTGTTGAATATTCTAAATAACCGGGTTTGTATACAAAATACAACTCACCATTTTGCGTCGGATCGTAACCTTTTGAAACATAATCCAATATAACATCATTGCCCGTTGCCGAGAGGATTTCTTCTTCTGTAAACACACGTTTAACGTATTCTTTAGTGTATAAATAGTCTTTGAACGATTGCTTAACATCGGCTAAATTCAATCCTTTAGCTTTGATTTTGTCTTTATCAAAATGGACATTAAAACTCGAGTAATTCAGAATCAAATCATCGCCAAAAGTAGTTTTAGAAAAGTCTTTTAAATCACTTTCCACATTTTTATAATTGATGCTATTCACATCGTACTTGTGGTCTTTTAAATAGGTTGCATTTTCCGCTCCAGCGTGATCGGCTGTAAGGAAAACAAGGTAATTCCCTTTTCCAACAGTTGTATCCAAATAATTCAGAAACTCAGCAATAGTTTGATCCAAACGCAAATACGTATCCTGAATTTCTATGGAACGCGGACCAAAAGTATGTCCGATATAATCAGTAGATGAAAAGCTCAACGCTAGAAAATCGGTTACTGCATCTTTACCTAAATTTTCCTTTTCGATGGCACGTTTGGCAAAATCGACTATTAAATTGTTGCCATACGGACTTACGCGCAATACTCCAGCATCGTTATTATCTAACATTTCTTTCATATTATAAGGAAAGAAAGGTTGTTTTTTGTAAAGCATGCCTTCGTAGGGATTATCGTCGGGAAGACTTTCGTTGTAAATTTCTTTTGGTTTGAATAATTCCCAACCTTTTTGAGCATACGGAATGTAATTTCTTTCTTTATTAAAATCGCTTACCCATGAAGGCAAAGCAGTTCCATAATACGTGCTTGAAATGAATTCGCCCGTTTTGCAATACCAAAAAGCCCAGTCTGCAAAATGCCCGGCTGGAAGAATAGCTCCACGATCTTTGATGCTAATTCCGATTACTTTTCCTTGGAAATTAGTAGATAATTTTAACTCATCCGTCATGGTTGAACTTTGCAGATTTTTAGGCGACATTTTACCTTCTGATTCTGTACCTGGAACTAAAGTTGAAACTGAAGCATCATCCGTACAATACACATCTTTTTTTAACGTTCTGTGAAACCATTCATTGCTTACAATTCCGTGTAACGCTGGAGTAGCTCCGGTATAAACCGAAGCGTGACCTGGCGCTGTATAGGTTGGCATATAATTATAATGCGCGTTTTCAAAAGTATAACCTTGACTCATCAATCGTTTGAAACCATTGGCGGAAAAATCATTTTGAAAACGGTATAAGTATTCCATTTTCATTTGATCGACTACGATTCCGACCACTAATTTTGGGCGCTCTTGTGCTTTTATAAAAGTTGAAAAAAAGATGATTGCAATCCAGAGTAACTTTTTCATTTGAAGATATTATTTGCACAAAAGTAGTACTTCAATAGTGAATTTGTATTAAAATAATGGAAAGAAATGAGCAGATTCTAAGATTTTTTTTTCACAGATTTTTATAATTTTTAAAATTTCTAAAATCAGTGTTTCAAGTAAATTAACCATTCATTTATTATTACTCAAATTACAAATAATTTATAATTTCTTTTTTGGCTAATTCAAATTCTTCCATTACTTCTCTAATGATGATTTCTACGGGTTTGATGTCGTGAATTAATCCTGCAATCTGACCAATTTCGAGTTCACCTTCGACCAAATCGCCTTCAAACATGCCGCGTTTGGCTCGGCGTTTTCCGAGTAGATTTTCCAAATCTTCTTTGGTTGGACATTTGGCATACAATTCTTGAAGGTCGTTGAAGAATTTATTTTTTATCAAACGAACTGGAGCTAATTCTTTTAAAGTGAGTTGAGTATCACCTTCGCCCGTTTCTACAATAGTTTTTTTGAAATTATCATGAGCTGAACTTTCTGTAGAAGCAGCAAAACGACTTCCCATTTGAACACCATCGGCACCAAGAATCATGGCTGCTAACATTCCGCGACCCGTTGCAATTCCGCCTGCAGCAATCAACGGAATTGTGATGTTTTCACGCACCATCGGAATTAAAGTGAGCGTAGTAGTTTCTTCGCGACCGTTGTGTCCGCCTGCTTCAAAACCTTCGGCAACGACCGCATCTACTCCAGCTTCTTGTGCTTTGAGAGCAAATTTTGAACTGCTGACCACATGAACTACTGTGATTCCGTTTTCTTTCAAATGCGCCGTCCATGTTTTAGGATTTCCTGCCGATGTAAAAACAATTTTCACACCTTCTTCGATAATAATTTGAATGATTTCTTCGATATTCGGATACAACATCGGAACGTTGACACCAAAAGGTTTATCGGTAGCTTTTTTGCATTTTTGAATGTGTTCCCGAAGTACATCCGGGTACATTGAACCCGCACCTATTAATCCTAAACCGCCAGCATTACTGACTGCGCTTGCTAATTTGTAACCCGAATTCCAAATCATTCCACCTTGAATAATTGGGTATTGTATATTGAAGAGTTGTGTAATTCTATTCATTAATTTTTGATGATTTTTCCCTGATACACTTTTTCAGATGTTGAAATTGTGTAATAATAAACACCCGTATTCAATCTGTCTAAAGAAATGGTTTGAACTGGATTTTCTATTGAATTTGTTAGTACCAATTGTCCTAAACCATTATACATTTTAATTGAATTACCAACGAAAGTATCAGGACTAACCAAAGTGATAGTTGAGCTTGTCGGATTAGGGAAAACCTGATGATTTTCGATTTGAATTTCATCATTAGAAAGTAATGCGCTTTGAAGAGCCGCTTGAAAATCGGGAATTCCATAACCAAATTGATAGTCAGGATTATTAAAACGGTCGCTTGATTCTTTAATGAAATTAATTACTTGTTGATTGGTTAGACTTGGAACAGCACTCCAAAAACTCGCTACCATACCTGCCATTATCGGGCACGAAAACGAAGTTCCGCTTGCGGTTTGAATAGTGCCTGTGGTGTTTGCAACAGTTGCCGATTGACCTTTTGCCATTACATCAGGTTTGATTCGATTTTCATATCCAGGACCAACTGAACTAAAGGTAGCATAGGTTTCGTCAAATTTAACAGCACCAACAGCCAAAACATTGGTTGCTTCAGCTGGTACACCAATATGATTAAAGGGTTCGGCATTTAAACCCGAATTCCCCGCACTTGCTACTACTATCATTCCTTTACTAAAGGCAATATTAGCGCCTTTTGAAGCAAATGCTTCGTTACCCGTCATGTTGGTGTAAATATGACTGTAATTTGGATTATCATACGCATAATATCCCAAAGAAGTTGATATAATATCGGCACCAACTCGATCGGCTTCTTCAGCGGCTTCAACCCAAAAACTTTCTTCTACAGGATTTTCAGACGCAACATCTTCTGTCACAAAAAGATAGTATTGCGCATTGGGGGCAGTTCCTACTAATTGTCCATCTACGTAACCACCCATACACGATAATGTCAATGTACCGTGATTGTGTAATGAGTATACATCTTCATTTTGGCTTACATAATTGTATCCGCCTAAAATTAAATTATTATCGAATAAACGTTGAAAAGGCACAGTAGAATTCACATTAATAAAACCAGAATCAAGAACAGCGATAATTTTTCCTGTTCCCGTATAATTGGCTTGATGCAACAAATGACCGTTAAGCATTTCAATTTGATTTTGTGAATTTCCGTAATTGAAACTTTCGGTAACATCTAGAATTTTATTTACAGGATTGATTGGTTTTGAAACCCTGATTTTACCTGAAGTATTCAAAGCATCATCGGCAAAAACAATAGTATCAACAAACGATAACCCAGACAAAGCTGAAATGTTATCGACACTTCCTCTTACATGAACACAATTCAACCATTTTGATTTGGCTTTAACAGTTATTCCTTCCGATGCTGCTACTTGATCAATGTAGGGTTGATGAATGGGAGTATCATTAATTTGTAAAGCTATTCCTTGATTTGCTCTGCGATCTAACGCTCTTTGAGTGAGCATTTCTAACGGATTATCTAAATAGAATTGAGCATTTGGTTTATCATTAAAATAAACCCAAGCTTCTTCCTCTTGGCAAAAAGAAACCAGCGGAACAACTAGCAGCAGCAAAAAATAGATTTTTCTCATAGCATTTTCAATTTGGATTCATCAAAAATACAAAAAAAAGATAATCAAAAAATAATTTAAGAGATTACACCTGACCCAATTAGTTCATCATCAAGATTCCATGCTACAAATTGACCTTCTGTTATGGCGGATTGTGGTTGATCAAACTGAACGTACAAACCGCTTTCAAATTGATAAAGTGTTGCTTTTTGTAGTTCTTGTCGGTAACGAATACGTGCTGTGACTTCTATTGATTCACCATTTTTCAATCTCAAATCTTCGCGAACCCAATGAATTTCAGAAGGTTGAACACGCAATGTTGTTCGGAACAAACCCGCATGGTGGTGACCTTGACCAGTGTATATCACATTGTTCATCACATCTGTAGCAATAATAAATAAAGCTTCTTTGGTTCCGCCTACATTTAAACCTTTTCGTTGACCAATGGTAAAGTAATGCGCACCTTGATGTTGTCCTACTTTTTTACCCATTTCTGGTGTGTAATGAATTGGTTTTGATAGGAATTCTAATTCTTGCTCTTTCGAATTGAAAGTTGGTTTTTCATGTGAATAAATAGGATTATTGGCATCAATTTCGACTATAATTCCTTCTTTGGGTTGGAGTTGTTGTTGTAAAAATTCGGGTAAACGAACTTTACCGATGAAGCACAAACCTTGAGAATCTTTCTTTTCGGCAGTGACCAAGTCGAGTTTCATTGCTATTTCGCGCACTTGCGGTTTGGTCAATTCACCAATCGGAAACAGTGCTTTACTCAACTGTTCTTGTGACAATTGACAAAGAAAATAGGATTGATCTTTATTACCATCGATTCCAGCAAGCAATTGATATACTGGTTTTCCATCAACTTCAACTTCTCTTTTTCGGCAATAATGACCTGTCGCGACATAATCAGCACCTAAACTCAGGGCAATTTTCATGAAGACATCAAATTTAATTTCGCGGTTACAAAGTACATCAGGATTGGGAGTTCGACCTTGTTCGTATTCGTTGAACATATAATTGACGATTCGTTCTTTGTATTGTTCGCTCAAATCGACGGTTTGAAACGGAATTCCGAGTTTTTCTGCCACCAAAAGTGCATCATTACTGTCTTCGAGCCACGGACATTCGTTGGAAATAGTAACGGAGTCGTCGTGCCAATTTTTCATAAAAAGACCGATTACTTCGTAACCTTGTTCTTTTAAAAGATACGCAGCAACACTTGAATCCACACCACCTGAAAGTCCGACGATAACCCGTTTCATTTTAATTTTTTTGCAAAATTACATTAAATAATAAAAAAAGGTATATGCTTTCGATTATAAAAACATATACCTTGGTAGATTCTATTTATTAGAACTATTCTGTTGGTTCTTTGGTAAGCTTTTTCTTAACAAACTTTTTGCCTTGTAAGTTCATGTTTTTTTTGACCATTTTACCATTTTCTAAAAACTCCCAAATACCTGTTTTTTTTCCGTTAGTAAAAATTCCTTTAGCGGTAACTGTATTATCAGGATTTCTAAAAATAGCTTGCCCGTGGTAAAGATCGTTTTTGTATAGTGCTTCTTCAAGAACGATTCCGTTTTCAGCGTACTTTTTGTAAACTCCTTCTTTCTTACCATTCTTATACGTTGTTTCTTCAGCAATGGCTCCTTCTTTATAAAATACTTTTCTAATGCCTTCTAATTTTCCTTTAACATAGGTTTCAGTTGTCATGATTGAAGGTGAATCCAAATGATAGTATCTCCATTCGCCCTCGTAAATTTTATTAATCAATTTTCCTTCGCTGACTTTAAACCCTTTTTGATTGTAAAATATAGTGTAGCACGAATTGTCTTTTGAATTGAATTCACGAGTTGCGATCACGGTGCTCGCTTTGGTATCATCAAAGAATTTGAATATCCCTATTTCTTTTCCATGTTCGAAGTTCCCTTCATAGCGCAATCGTTTGGACTCTTCATAATAGCCTTTCCAAAGACCGTGTTTCAATCCTTTGTCATCAAGTTTATTGGCATCTTGCGCATATATCTTGCTGAATACTACTAAAAAAAATATCAAAATTCTCATAAAAATGTTTTGATTACTATAACTGAAACTTCGTCGTTTTATTGTAGCAAAAGTAATTCCAAATTTGAATTAAACAACATGATAATCAGAAAAAAGCTACTAAAAATAGGTGTTAAAAATATACTAAATAAAGGATTTTTGTTTAATGTTTTTAAACTATATTGAAACAAAAGTGCAGAATTTAGTTATACCTTTAGAAAAAAAGGGATAAAATAACTTAAACAAAAGTGTTAAATCGAATTTTAACAATTGTTTTGTTTAATCTTTTTGAATTAAGTTTGAACAACATTAACAAATAAAACAAAAAAACTATGAAAACAATCAATTTAAAAATGCTAGCATTATTTGCTGTTTTAACATTTGGATTTACATCATGCGATGATGATGACAATGCAGTAGTAGAAGACAATTCAATTGCTGGAATTGCTTCAAGAAATTCAAATTTGACTAGTTTGGTTGCAGCTCTTAACAAAGCGGGTTTAACAAGTACACTTCAAAACACTGGTCCATACACCGTTTTTGCCCCTACAAATGCAGCTTTTAGTTCGTTTTTACAAGCTAACGGTTATGCTAATTTAGATGCAGTTCCTGTTGCTGCTTTGAAAGAAATTCTTTTGAACCATGTGGTTAATGGAGCGGCACAGTCAACAGATTTAACCAATAATCAATACTTAAAAACATTAGGCAAAGGCTCTGCATCTTCTACTAACACACTAAGTATGCACGTGAACACAACATCTGGAGTTAAATTAAATGGAGTTGCCAATGTTACAACTGCGAATGTAATTGCCACTAATGGTGTAATTCATATTGTAGATGCTGTTATTGGTTTACCAACAATTGTTACTCATGCTACAGCAAATTCTAATTTCTCTTCATTAGTGGGTGCTTTGACAAGTGCTGGACAACCTGATTTTGTATCCATTTTATCTGGAGATGGACCTTTTACCGTTTTTGCCCCAACAAATGCAGCATTCACAAGCTTGGATGCCGAGTTAGCTCCTGGTGGAATAGCAGGTGTTTCTTCAACTAATTTGACAAAAGTATTGCAGTACCACGTTGTGAGTGGAAATATTTTATCAAATGCTCTAACCAACAACCAAAGTGTTGCGACGTTACAAACACCACAAACTTTTACAATTAATTTATCACCAGCTCGAATTACAGATGTTAGTTCCAGAGTAAGTAACATTGTTGCAACTGATGTTCAATGTGAAAATGGTGTTATACACGTTATAGACAAAGTGTTGCTACCAACATTTTAGTTTATTGATTATTTGGTTTGTTTAGTAGGCTCTCATTTTTGAGAGCCTTTTTTTTTAATAAAAAATATATAAGTTTAATTTTTTTAGACAGATTTATAATGTTAAAAACAATTTAATGAATAAAGCAATAATTTATATATTTGTCTTACAATTAAATAGAAAACAATAAAAAATATTTATTTAAGAACCTACTAAAAAACAAAGTTGCACTTCTTATTCTGTTAAGTTTTGGCGCACTCACTTCTTGTGAAACAGATGAAGATGCGAACGCTAAAAGAGATTCTCTTTATGGCTTAGTATCAGAAAACGACGATTTTGACTCATTACAAAGAGCATTAGAAATTACTGATTTGACCTCAACTCTTAGCGGAACTAGTGAACTAACCTTATTTGCTCCAACAAATACCGCTTTTGACAACTTTTTAGATGAAAACAATTTTACTTCTATTGAAGCTGTTCCAGCAAGCGTATTGAGACAAGTTTTATTGAACCATGTGGTTGCTTCTAAAATTAGATTAGCTGATTTACCTATTAATACTTACTTACAATCGCAAGCCACAGGATTTGCTACAAATTCGGCTAATTTGAGCATGTATTTCAGAACGGTGAATGGTGAAACCCAAATCAACGGAATGGCAAATGTAACCAATGGCGATATTTTGGCTTCGAATGGGGTTATCCACAAAGTAGATGCTGTTATTAAATTGCCTTCTATTGTTGATCACATTTTGGCAAATCCTAATTTATCAACTCTTTCTACCGCTTTAGAATCGAATGATCAGTTTGATTTTGTGGCTGAATTATCAAGTGTTAATAATGGTCCGTATACCATGATAGCTCCAATGAACACTGCCTTTTCTTCTTTGCTTGTTGAATTGGATCAACCGAATTTAGCTGCAATCGGAAACGGTACTTTAGCACAAGTCCTAAAATACCATTTTGTGATTACTGCTAATGCTTTTTCTTCCTCATTGACCGATGGAACTTCTTTAAACACTTATGTGGGTGATTCTTTCACTATTCAATCAACTCCTGCCAATTTCAG
>JACCDI012005181.1_pt1 | contig 12334 bp, 11 predicted proteins | sample 7442791 | NCBI WGS metagenome assembly JACCDI01 (sample SAMN15323434, study PRJNA562643) | freshwater metagenome | isolation source: river surface water | place: USA:Blue River Watershed | collected 2017-08-15
ATGATAGAAAGTATGACCGGTTTTGGTAGTGCCTCCAGACAATTAGATCTGGGTGGCGGTGTCTATGCAACTGTAGCGGTGGAATGCCGCTCAGTAAATAGTCGTTTCCTAGATTTGAACATACGTTGCCCAGAAGAGTGCAGATCTTCTGAAATGCCCATTCGCGAATTAGTGACTAAACAGCTCGCTCGAGGCAAGGTGGAATTCCGTATCAATGTTCAGCGTGAGCTTGCAAGTACGCCTGCAGGTAATGATCTTCTTAATCAGGATGCTTTAGTCGGTTTGAAAGCGCTTGAGGCGGCAGTTCTGAAAGAAATGCCAAGCGCGGGCACCTTACGCATGGGTGAAATCTTACGCTGGCCTGGGATTTTGAATGAATCTAAAGTTGGTGATGAGCTTTGGCGTGAGGCAACGGTAGAAGCTGCTAAAGAAGCGATTAGCGCTCTTAAATCGAGTCGCCAGGGTGAAGGGCAGGCTTTGAGAGCCATCCTCATGGAGAGAGTTAATGGCATCCGTGCCATCGTTGCCCGTATCGAGCCTTTGATCCCCACGATTATTGCCGCCCATCAAGCAAAGCTTTCTGAGCGTTTAACTGAAATATTGACGGGTGTAGACGCTCAAGGTAACGCTAATACCAAAACAGATATATCTGACAGAATCCGACAAGAAGTGGTTCTTTATGGTGTGCGCATTGATGTGGCTGAAGAGCTTGGGCGCCTAAAGACTCATTTAGACACCGTTGAGTCTGCTCTTGCTAAAGGTGGTCCTGTAGGCAAGCGCTTAGACTTCTTAATGCAAGAGTTAAATCGCGAAGCGAATACTTTGGGTTCTAAGTCGGTTTCGCAGGAAAGTAGTGATGCGTCAATTGAAATGAAATTGTTAATTGAGCAAATGCGCGAACAAGTACAAAATTTAGAGTAGTGCAAACTATTTAAGGATCGGGAGAGCATCATGGGATATACAGGCAGCATGTTGATGGTGGTAGCGCCTTCGGGAGCTGGTAAATCATCGTTGGTGAATGCTCTTTTAGAAAATGATCCAGCGATTCAATTGTCGATTTCATGTACGACTCGCGACCCAAGACCTGGTGAAGAAAATGGTCGTGAATATCATTTCTTAAGTAAAGAAGAATTCTTAAAAAGAAAAGATGCAGGTGACTTTTTGGAATGGGCACTCGTTCATGGCAATTACTACGGCACTTCCAAATCTTGGATTGAATCTCAAATGCAAGCCGGTAAGGATGTTTTGCTGGAGATTGATTGGCAAGGGGCGCGTCAGATTCAAAAGTTAGTGCCTGATGCTATTTGGATTTTCATTCTGCCCCCATCTATTCAGTCGCTGGAAGATCGTTTACGTAAGCGTGGTCAAGATGATGAAGCGACGATTCTTAAACGTGTGGCTGCCGCTAAAGAAGAATTAAGCCATGTGGGTGAGGCGAATTATTTGGTGATTAATGATCTGTTTGAGGCGGCGCTTTTTGAGTTGCGCCAAATCATTTCAGCTAGTCGTCTCAGAGCTGGTTCACAGCTTGCAAGACACCTCGATTTAGCTAAAGAATTGGGCGCCAATTCTTGATTTAAAATTTGGTAGAAAGTGAACTTTCGGTGACTTTCTCACAAGTGAGTTATGCTTTAGGTATTCCTAGTATTTTTTGAGTTAAACATATGGCACGTATTACTGTAGAAGATTGCTTAAAAACAATTCCTAATCGATTTGAATTAGTGTTGGCTGCGACTTATCGCGCACGTCAATTGGCTCAAGGTCACGCTCCAAGAGTGAACGCCAAAGACAAGCCTACCGTTACAGCATTGCGCGAAGTAGCTGCTGGCGTTACAGATCGAGATATGTTGGTTAAAGTACCTCTCTAAGAGGTGAATCGTGGCGGCTTCTCGATCAGGTGCACAAGGCATCCTAGCCGCCATCCTAGAGCAGTCTAGCCGGCATTTATTCGGGCCTACATCCCAGCCGGCAACTCCGCCTAAGCCGCAAGTCATTTCGCTGGCAGGGCTTACTGAAAAAATCACTCACCTAAAACCCGAGGAAGTTGCTCTAGTTAAAAAAGCCTTCCAGTACGCCGATTCTGCCCATTTAGGGCAATATCGCCAAAGTGGTGAACCTTATATTACCCATCCTCTTGCTGTGGCAGAGCTGTGCGCTAGTTGGCGTTTGGATGCTGCTTCGATCATGGCAGCTCTCTTGCATGATGTGATCGAAGATACAGGATCGACGCGTGAAGAGTTAGTCGAGGTGTTTGGTGGTAAGGTGGCTGAGTTGGTTGAGGGTTTAACCAAGCTCGATAAATTAGAATTTCAAAGCCATGCTGAAGCTCAAGCTGAGAGCTTTAGAAAAATGTTCATGGCGATGGCTCGCGATGTGCGAGTAATCTTGGTCAAGTTGGCAGACCGTTTACACAATATGCGCACCTTAGATGCCATGGCGATAGCTAAGCGTAAGCGTGTTGCTTTAGAAACTGCTGAAATTTATGCGCCGATTGCGCACCGCCTGGGTTTGAATCAGGTTTATCGCGAGTTGCAAGATTTGAGTTTTATGCATTCTGCACCGTTCAGATATGCCACACTCAATAACGCTATTAAAAAAGCTAGAGGTAATCGCAAAGAGATGGTGGCAAAGATTTTGGATGCCGCCAGAATGGCTTTGACTAAGGCAGGTCTTGAATCTGATCTGCGAGGTCGAGAAAAAACTCTTTACAGCATCTATACCAAAATGCGTCAAAAGCATTTGAGCTTTTCTCAGGTCTTGGATGTTTATGCTTTTCGCGTCACATTAAAAACAGTGGATGAGTGTTACCGTGCGCTCGGTATCTTGCACGCCTTATATAAGCCGATGCCTGGCAAATTTAAGGATTACATCGCTATTCCAAAACTCAATGGTTATCAATCATTGCACACGACCTTGGTGGGTCCTTTTGGAATGCCTGTTGAGTTTCAGATTCGTACACAAGATATGCACCAAGTGGCTGAAGAGGGTGTTGCAGCGCACTGGGCTTACAAAGAAGGTGATGATGATCTAACAGAAATGCAAACCAGAGCGCATCAGTGGTTGCAGTCTCTCATTGATATTCAGAATAAGAGTGGCGACTCTCAAGAATTCTTAGAGCACGTGAAGATCGACTTGTTCCCTGACGCTGTCTATGTCTTCACCCCTAAGGGTCAAATTAGAGCCTTGCCAAGAGGGGCGACTGTTTTAGATTTTGCCTATGCGGTTCATAGCGATCTCGGCAATGAGTGTGTGGGCGCTAAAGTGAATGGCGTGCAATTGCCACTGAGAACTGAGCTTAAAAATGGCGATATTGTTGAAATTAGCTCTGTACCGCATTCTCAGCCTAATCCAGTTTGGTTAACCTTTGTTAAAACTGGCAAAGCTCGCGCAGCGATTCGCCATTTCTTAAAAACTCGTCGCTATTCAGAGGCGATCCAGTTGGGCGAACGTCTGCTATCTCAAGCATTACGACAACAAGGTAGCGATGCTGCATTGGTGACTGATGAGGTTTGGGAAAAACTATTGCATTGGACTGGTGCTAAGGGTCGCGAAGAGTTATGCGCAGATATGGCGATGGGACATCGTGTTCCCGCAGTGATCGCCAAACGGATTGAATTAATTCTCGATGAGAACAAAGGGCAGCTTTCTCAGATGCGTTTGGATACGCCTGATTGGGAAGCTTCTGAAGAAGCTCAGGTTCACCATCGTCAAGCCATCATGATTGATGGTGCAGGGGGCGAGTCCGTGACTTTCCCACCATGTTGTCACGCTATTCCAGGCGATACCATTTTGGGTTATCTCGGTAAAGGCGAAGGCTTACAAATTCATACGGATGAGTGTCGTCAAGCGATGCGTTTGCGTCATCGTGATCCAGATCATTGGGTGGATGTGGTTTGGTCAGAAGATATCAAACGAAGCTTTGATGTGGCGATTCGTGTCGATGTTAAAAATGGTAAGGGTGTACTCGCCAAGGTGGCAGGCACTCTCACTTCAGCGGATGCCAATATTGCTCACGTTGCCATGGAAGATCGATTTACAGAGGCTGGTGCAGTATCTATCCGTTTTGTCATTCAGGTGGAAAGCCGTTATCACTTAGCGAAAGTGATGCGTCGCTTACGCCAAAACTCTGACATTGTTCGTATTACTCGAGTTTTTGGTAAATAACGCTCAAGATATCGACCTCTTTGATGCCGGTCGGAGTTTGTAATTTAACGGTGTCACCCTCACGCGCTTTAATGAGTGCTTTTGCAATCGGTGAGATCCAGCTGACATGGCCTTTATCCATATTGACCTCATCGACGCCAACAATTGAAATAGTGGTTTCTTGACCTGTTTCATCAGCATAGGTCACCGTAGCACCAAAAAAGATCTGGTCGGTGGCTTCTCTAGTGGCTGGGTCAACCACTACCGCATCATCTAGGCGCTTAGTGAGGAAGTAAATGCGGCGGTCAATCTCTCTTAAACGCTTTTTGCCGTACTGATAATCGGCATTTTCAGACCGGTCACCATTGGATGCAGCCCATGCCACCGTCTTCACGATGGTCGGGCGTTCAACGTCCAAAAGATGTAAAAGCTCATCTTTTATTCGTTGGTGTCCTGCAGGAGTTATGTAGTTTTTAATTTCCATGGCATAATAGCGGTCTCATGCGGCTGTAGCTCAGTTGGATAGAGTACTTGGCTACGAACCAAGGGGTCGTGGGTTCAATTCCTGCCAGCCGCACCAAATCAGAAGGGCCTAGTTTATCGCTAGGCCCTTTTTCATTCAAGTCATTGTTGCAGGACCACATTTATGTATTTTAGGAGCAGTTTTTGTGGTCAAATGTTTAAAAGAGTTTTTAGGAGAGATGAGTGATTTTTCAGCGTTTAACAAAATGGATATTAATGGCAGTTCTATCCAGCGCTGGCTTAGCTTTTGCTCAAAATTATCCTAACAAACCTATTCGTTTAATTGTGCCTTTTGCCCCAGGTGGCAGCACAGACATTATTGCCCGTGCGATTGCTGATCCTTTGAGCCGAGTTTTGGGTCAAACCGTGATTGTTGAAAATAAAGCGGGTGGTGGTGGATCGATTGGTGCTTTAGATGTAGTGAAGAGCTCTAAAGACGGTTATGTGATTGGGATGGCGACTGTCTCAACGACAGCTTCAAACCCAGCGATTAATAAGAAGATTGGTTACGATCCGATCAGAGATTTCCAAGCAATTACGAATATTGCAGCGACGCCTAACGTCTTAGCTGTCCATCCTAGCTTTCCAGCTAAAGATTACAAATCATTTATTGAGTTAGTGAAGCGTCATCCTGGTAAGTATTCATACGCTAGCTCAGGATCTGGCGGCATTGGACATTTGCAAACAGAATTATTTAAGAGCATGAGCGGCGCTTATATTGTCCATATCCCTTATCGTGGTGCAGGTCCTGCGCTGGTAGATACGGTGGCTGGTCAAGTGCCTATTATTTTTGATAATTTACCTTCCGCACTCCCTTTTATTAAAGATGGTCGTTTAGTACCAATTGTGGTGGCTGCTCCCAAGCGTTTAGCCCAACTTCCTCATGTTCCTACTTTTGCTGAAGTAGGTTTGGCACCTGTGAATCGGCTGGTTTATTACGGCTTATTGGGACCTGCTGGTATGTCTCAAGAAGCCATTGATAAGATTTACCATGGGGTTCAGAAAGTATTACAAGACCCTGCGGTTAAAAAGCGTATTGCTGATACGGGTTCTTTGGTTGTGGGTAACACCCCTGATCAATTTGGTGCTGAGATCAAAGCTGAATATGAGATTTATAAAAATCTTGTGATTCAACAAGGCTTATCTTTGCAATAAGCTTAAAGCTTGATCCATACCTCAACTTAAATTTCATATTTGCCTTATATTGATTGCTTTTGCAAAGCAAACAGCATTTCACTTAGTCATTTATTGAAACAATTATGAATTCCTTGGCGCGCTCCTTAAGATCAACAGAGTTGGTATGGCTATTACTAGCATTGATGGTCTCTGTGGCATCTTTGAGTAGTGTTTCCTATTTAGCCGATAGGATGCAAAGAGCTTTTGAACGAGATGCTAAGCAACTCATTGCTGCCGATGCGTTGATTCAAAGTGATCAACCTTTGCCAAAACTATTTATTCAAAAAGCAACAGAAAGTGGTTTATCCATTGCTCAGACAACGGTTTTTCCTACCATGTCTAGCAGCCAACAAAACAGTCAGTTGGTGGCTCTTAAAGCAGTGACAGAAACTTATCCTCTCAGAGGAAAGCTTAAGATTAGTTCGGATGGGCAAACCCCGGGAGATGTGGCTACTCAAATTCCCTCGCCAGGGACTGTGTGGGTTGATCCTAGTCTATTGCTTAGTCTTAAAGTGAAAGTAGGTGATTGGCTAAGCTTAGGTCAATCAAAATTAAAAATTAGCGCCGTGCTCACTCAAGAATTAGATAAGGGTGCCGGCTTTCTAAATTTTGCGCCACGTGTGATGATCAATGAGGCAGATCTGGCAGCGACTCAATTAATTGGTTTTGGTAGTCGTGTCACTTATCGTTTCTTAATTGCCGGATCAGAGGATCAAGTGGCGACTTATAGCACGTGGGCACAAGGACAAATAGCCACGCAACAGTTAAGAGGAGTTAAGCTAGAGGGCGTTGATAATGCCCAACCATTGATGAGAGCAACTTTAGATCGTGCTGAAAAGTTTCTTTCATTGGTGGCTATGCTCACAGCCATGATTGCTGCGGTGGCGATGGCTTTAGCCTCTAAGCGATATATTTCACGACAAGCTAATCCTGCAGCTATTTGGAAATGTTTGGGAGCCAGTCGTCGTCAAGTCCTAAAGGAGCATTTCAAGGCAACTTTAGTCATTGCTATATTGGGTGGATTAAGTGGCGCACTATTAGGATGGTTAGCACATCAAGCACTTTTATATTTCTTAAAGGATTTGTTAGTAGCCGATTTGCCACAAGCCTCTCTATGGCCTTTGGTGTGGTCATTGTTAGTTGCCATTGTTTTGTTGATTGGATTTGTTTGGCCTCCATTGATTTCTTTAATGGAAGTATCGCCATTAAGAGTTTTAAGAAAAGATATCCCTCTTCCTAAAGCATCTGTTTGGTTATTCATGCTCTTGGGTTTTCTAAGTTTTTATGGTTTATTGGTATCAGTCGCTAAAGACTTCAAATTAGCCTTCATTACTCTTGGCGGGTTTTCCGCAGCAGCTATCCTATTTGTTGGTGTTGCTTGGTTAGTTATTCTTCTTTTTGCAAGACTAGCTGAGCATTCAGCATTTGGACGCGATGTGGTGCAACGTTTTGCCTGGCAATCGCTTTCACGTCGCAGCCTGTTTACTGGTTTGCAAATTGCCTCATTAGCGATTGCCATCATGGCTTTGTTATTGCTAGCGGTGGTTAGACAAGATCTCTTGAGTGCTTGGAGAAATGGTGCGCCTCCTGATGCTCCCAATCGTTTTTTAATCAATATTCAGCCTGATCAAAAACCCTTTATTGAAAAAGATCTTCAAGCGGCAGAAGTCGATCAAGTTATTTTGTATCCGATGATTCGAGGCAGGTTAACGCATATTAACCAGCGAGCGGTGATGCCTTCGCAGTTTCAAGATGATCGTGCGCAACGCTTGGTTGATCGTGAATTCAATCTCTCCTATACCTCTGAGTTGCCAGAAAGAAATAAGGTTGTGGCGGGTCGGTGGCATGGTAACTCCGGCATCCCTGAAATTTCTATGGAGCAGGGGATTGTTAAAACTTTAGGTCTGTCCTTAGGTGATATTTTGCAATTTGACATTGCGGGCATTCCTCTTCAAGCGAAGATTAGTTCTATTCGTCAGCTTGATTGGGGAAGTATGCGTGTTAACTTCTTCGCCATCTTGCCGCCTGCCATGATGCAAGATATGCCTCAAACTTGGATCACGGCATATCGTCAAGGTCCTACGCCAGAACAACGCTTACCTATTGATCTTGCATTAGTAGCTAAATTCCCCAATATCACAGTCGTTGATGTGGAGTCAGCGCTTAATCAAGTACAAGATGTTCTCAATAAACTATCTGCCGCCATTGAACTCCTATTTGTCTTAACTATTTTTGCGGGGGCTTTGGTCTTAGGCGCATCTTTAGCATCCACTCAAGATCAGCGTTTAAAAGATGCTGGACTTTTAAAAACATTAGGCGCTAGTCAGTCGCAAATGAGTCGAGCTTTTTATACAGAACTTTTGGCGATTGGTTTAACGGCTGGATTGCTGGCATCTTTAGGTGCTCTAGGTATTGGCTGGGCTTTGGCTCAATTTGTTTTTGATGTCCCATTAAAACCATCTTGGATGATTTTGTTTTATGGTGCAGCTATAGGCGGTCTTGTGTGTGTTGTAGGTGGTATTTGGCTTCAAAGAAAAATGGCGAATACTTCAGCCAATGAAATCCTAAGAGAAGTGTAGATCACAAGCTCCATTAAAATAATCCACTTAAGTCACTTATCGCATTTATGTCACATCAAAAAACTACTTATGAACTGATCGGCGGCGCAGAGAAATTGCGTGAGTTGGTCGACAGGTTCTACGACCTAATGGCACTAGAGCCAGCTTATGCTGGTATTCGAGCGATGCACCCCCAAGATTTAAATATCTCTGGGGACAAGCTATTTATGTTTTTAAGTGGTTGGACAGGTGGTCCTGATTTATTCGTTGAGAAGTATGGGCATCCGCGCTTGAAAGCTCGCCATTTACCTTTTCCGATTGGGATTTCAGAGCGTGATCAATGGTTGCAATGTATGCGCCAAGCAATGAAAGATGTAGGGATTACGGGCTTATTGTTTGAGCGCTTGATGCAATCATTCTTTACCACTGCTGATTGGATGAGGAATCAGGCGGGGTAGTTGAACTAAACGTGTACCTGACCAACGATCAGCAAGTGTTTGTCTATCCTTGCTATCGAATAGAGCAGTCAGTGGCCAGAAAAATAAAGTAATAGAAAAAAAGATGATGGAGAAGTAAGTACCCATCTTATCTGAGCCACCTAACTTAATCGATATGAATAAGATAATGGCTGCAGGGACTAGCCATAGCGAGCCTAAGGCATAACGTTTGAGTGCTTGCGATTGTTTTAAGATTCTTCCATCAACACTCACCATCTGAATTTTCCAAGTTTGCATCGCTAAGGTTTGACCTGTTTTGGTCCAATACCAATTGAAGTAAAAAGCGAGCACTAAATAAATGTGCGCCATTAACAACCAAGCAGGAGCTGTTACTTGGAAGAACACGCCGATCAGCAGGTGAGGGACTAAAAAAGTGAGTGCTGCAACCCCTAAAAGCACCAGCATCTCATAAAGATTAAGTGCAATCCTGCGCTTGATAGTGGGTGCCGGCAAAGAGCTGAGATAGTCAGCCGGTAGAGGGATAAATTTTTCAGGTGAGTTCACGAGCGCTATTTTAGCGTTGGTGAAGTCACTGTGGTGGGTTTGGTTGAAGACGCTTTCTTTTCAGCTAAGCGCTTTTTATCTTCTTCAGATAATTGTTGATAGCTTTCCCAAGCAGCTGCTTTCTTTTCAGGAGAAAACTTAAGGGTGCGTAAATAATTATCGCGCGCACTTTGGCGCTCTTTGGTAGATAAACCTGCCCACTCAGCCATTCTTGATTGCAAGGCAATTCTTTCAGCTTCAGACATTTGTGGGTAGCGATTGGCGACTTCCACCCATTTCTTTTGGCGACTTGGTGTCAGGCTTGACCAATCTTCTTGAAGAGGCGCAAGGACAGAGCGTTGATCCTCATTGAGCTTTTGCCATGATTGAGCCAAAGCCAAAGAGGTGCTAGCGATTGAGATAAGGACCGCTAGACCGAGCGTAAAAAAACCAGACTTTAAGAAAGCAGAAAGCTGATTTAAATAGATAAATCTATTTTGGCATTTCTGGTTTCCAATCATCTGAGCTTTTTCTGCGGTCATGATTAGATTTTCTCTTCCTCATCTTCTTCAACAGCTAAATCTTTGCCATTGGTCATAAGGAAACGTACATAGCCATCATCTTTATAGGCTTCTGGAGGGATGACATCAGTCAAAAGTGCAGAGTCAACCGTAGCAATGTCTTTAATGCGCTCATCTTGCTGCCAGCTAGCAATAGCAAATAAACCAAGTGCTAAGGCAACAATCGGCGCCGCCCCAAGTGCACCCCACATTTTGGATGCCCAGTTGCGGGATTCTTTGCTGTGACCGTAGCCTGAAGAAGCCCAAACTGCCTCTGTCGCCCATTCTTTTTGTTGGGGAATTTGAGATAGTGCTAAGTCACGCGCTTGATTTAAGCGTGCAATGATATTTGCAGGGAGTTGCTCTACCCCATCATCCAATAGATCGCGGGCAAGTAAACCCATCCGTTCTTCTACGGAATTGGCTTGTGCGTGATGGTTATGTGGGGTACTCACAACTTAAATCCTTGTTTCTTAAGGGTTTCTGCCAAAGAGGAAGCTGCTCGGGAGCAATGTGTTTTCACACTACCTTCGGAGCAACCCATCAATTTGGCGGTTTCAGAAATATCTAAATCATCCCAATAACGCATGAGGAAGGCTTCGCGTTGACGTGCGGGTAGTTTAGATACGGCTATTTCTAACATTTCAATCAATTGTTTGCGTTCAAGCTGGCTTTCACCACCTTCAGAACCTGAATTTTCTTCTTTAGATTCAAGGAATTCCAGTGGGTCTGAGAGTTCTGAGTCATCAGAATGGTCCTTGGAGCCACCTTTCAAGGCAGAAAACAGGCTAACCCAGGTATTTTGGGTTTTTTGACGCCTAAACCAGTCTAAGGTGGTGTTTTGCAGGATTCTTGTAAATAGAAGCGGCAGCTCAGAAACATCATGATCGCTGTATTTTTCAGCTAATTTCATCATGCTATCTTGCACAATATCCAAGGCAGCTTCCTCGTCCCGAGTAGCAAACACGGTACGTTTGAAGGATTTCGCCTGAATTCCTTGGAGAAAGTCAGATAGTTCTTTTTTTGACGCCATACCCTCTATTAAACATCGACTTATAAACCTACCCCTAATAGGGCGTTATGGTCTAAAATACTCAGTTCGACTTACCGGACCTTTCATAAGATGGTTTTTCTCCGGATTAAGCGACCGCCACTCGAACCCGAGCCACAAGCACGGTGCCAGAGTAGCCCAAACAATTTTTTGCCGAAAATTGCAAAGGACTAATACAAATGAATGCAAATACCAGCGCGGAACTTTTGAACCCTGCTAATAAAAATCAAAACCAAAACGGACCAGAGATGATTGGTGCCGAAATTTTGGTCCATGCGCTTCATGCTGAAGGTGTGGAATATGTCTGGGGTTATCCAGGCGGTTCAGTTTTATTTATTTACGACGAAATTTTCAAACAAGATAAGTTTGAACATATTCTTGTTCGCCATGAACAAGCTGCGGTCCATGCTGCAGACGGTTATGCGCGCGCAACAGGAAAAGTCGGTGTGGCTCTTGTGACCTCAGGTCCAGGTGTGACCAATGCTGTGACAGGTATTGCGACAGCCTATATGGACTCGATTCCAATGGTGATCATTACAGGTAACGTTCCAACAGCCGCTATTGGTGAGGACGCTTTCCAAGAGTGTGACACCGTGGGTATTACACGACCAATCGTTAAACATAATTTCTTAGTTAAAGATCCTGCGGACTTGGCTTTGACATTGAAAAAGGCTTTCCACATTGCTAGAACAGGTCGTCCTGGTCCAGTAGTGGTGGATATTCCTAAAGATGTGTCCTTCCAAAAAGCACACTTTAATTACCCAACAGAACTATCCATGCGCTCTTATAACCCTGTGATCAAAGGTCATAGTGGTCAAGTACGCAAGGCAGTTTCGATGTTGATGGAAGCAGAGCGCCCATACATCTACACAGGTGGTGGTGTGATTCTTTCTGATGCTGCTCCAGAATTAAAAGCATTTGCTGATTTACTCGGCTACCCAGTGACCAATACCTTGATGGGTCTTGGTGGTTTCCCAGGAACCGATCCTCGCTTCTTGGGTATGTTGGGTATGCACGGTACTTACGAAGCCAATATGACTATGCAGCATTGTGATGTGTTGATTGCTATTGGTGCTCGTTTTGATGACCGTGTGATTGGTAACCCAGGACACTTCTCAAGTGTTCCAAGAAAAATTATTCGCATCGATATCGAGCCGTTAGTGATTTCAAGGCGTGTGAAAGTAGATGTGCCTATCGTTGGTTATCTCAAAGAAGTATTGGTTGAGATGACTGAGATGTTAAAGGCTGCAGGCCCACGTAAAAACCAAGCGAAGGTAGATGCTTGGTGGTCACAGATCAATGAGTGGCGTAAGAAAGATTGCCTCAGCTTTGATCGTGATACTG
>JACCDI010101161.1_pt1 | contig 12333 bp, 9 predicted proteins | sample 7442791 | NCBI WGS metagenome assembly JACCDI01 (sample SAMN15323434, study PRJNA562643) | freshwater metagenome | isolation source: river surface water | place: USA:Blue River Watershed | collected 2017-08-15
CACCAACCCAGATGAAAATACTTATCACCCCAATTATTTTGACAGCCACAGTAATTTTGAAGATCCCAAGACAGCCTCTTATTGCCCAACTACTACGCGGACTATGAATCCAATAAAAAATCTTATACTGGTGACAAGCCCCCAGTGGACTTGCCTCCAGAGTTTGATGTTCACAATCATAACAACTTTGACACCAAGGATTACTGCTACTGGTTAGATACCAAACCTGACAAACAACCCCCTGCTGGGTTAGTTTACAAACATGTTGTGCATTTTTATTGCTCAGAGCAATACTTTCTTGATCATTAAAGTCATACACAGGTACTTCACCCTCGTGATCAGACGGAATATGACTTCCTCTGGAACATGTTTCATCTTTACTACACCCTGACTAGTTCATATGAACCTGACATATTTGACTTTAAAAGGGACAAACACCACATCCTCAATCAGTTAATCCCTTTTGCCTCAAAATCTGGGATGAAAATTGAAAATGGTATGAAACTCAACACAGCTGTGCTGCCAAAAAGAATTACAAACACCCCTTTGTCAACACCCCCTGGAAAAACTTAAAAATTCCAATCTACAGTATTGATTGTATCAAACAATTTGCGACAATATCAAACACAATGCTAAAGAATGAATATCCTCTCTTGATGTCCAAAAGAACAATTGATTACCCCTGGACCTTTTTTCTAAACACCATGACAAGCACATTTTTTTACTCACCCTTTTGCCTTTTCTAAACATATGTTTAAACTACTAGTCCAAGATGACAAACCTGTTGCCTTCTGTTCTTGCAAACTTAATGGCGCCCAACTGAAATACACTGTTGGTGACAACGAACTTGTTCCCATTTTCATGGTTTTGACAGGGTTCCATGTGACACTCTTAGTAGCTGTGCTGCACATCCGCATCAACAACCTAAATATTACCACAAATAAAACCACTCCTGACTGTGTCATTTAATGGCTCAATTACATTCAACAGGCCAACCCATATATACAATTTATTCCATGGAAAGACAATGTCATTGCCAACATGTTTTCTTGGCTTGATTGCCTTGACAAATCTGTTCTCTCTGAAGACAAGCAATTTTTTCTCACAGATTCCATTTCCAAAAGAATGGACTTTGTCAACGATCCACTCCTAATCAATTGCTTCCTACACTTACCATCCGTAGCAGTCTGTGATACAAGTCAAACTGAATATTGATGGATATTTACCAAACAAAATGAAACTGACAATTTATTCAAATAATGGCAAACACTCCCAGATACATACTTCAATGAAATACTCAATGAAAAAGAAATTACCTGTTATGTGGCACCCGGTGACAACCAAGACACACAATGGAAATTTGCCTCTAAACCAACTCCATGATGTGACCAACCCTACATTGTTTCCTTGCCATGCTTGGACAACCTGGTTCTCAATGCATTCATGCTATGCTGCAGGCCCAATACCATCATCTAAATCTATGTATGCATATTACGCGCTAAGCCATCTGGCTCTGGCCATGGCTTACTTCCAGATTGAGATATTGCTTGTGCTCCTTGGGAGGAAGTTGCAGTTGATCTTATTGGTCCATGACCCGCATCAACTCCATAGGGCATTGTGGAATTCTTTGCCCTCACTTGTATTGACACCACCACTAACCTTGTCAAAATCACATGGATCTTTGAAAAATCTAGCAACCATATTGCTATTGGTTTTGAGCACACCTGGCTCTCTCAGTACCCTTGCCCAATGCAAGTAATCTATGAGAGTGGGGAGAGCGCACAGGTTTTGTATTCAAACAAATGTTATGTTTGTTAAACATTAAACCAGTTCCAACCACAAAAAAGAACCCAAAGGCTAATGCTACTTGCAAACATATGCATCAGATTGTTGCAACTGTGTTGAAAACACTTTTGTTTACCCAACCACCACAAACACATCATCAAACTGCATTGCTTGTGGAAAAGCCCTGGCCACTGCCATGCATGCCTTGTGTTCCATGGTTTCAACTATGTTGCTAGTCACACCCAAAAGACATGCGTTCTCTCAAGATATGTTTGTCAACATTCCTCTTCTTGAAGATTGGCACATAATTCTTGCATGTAGAGAACAATTGGTCAATGACCCAATGCTATGTGCCAACAAGAAGTTTATCAATTCTGACTACCAGATTAGTCACAAGGTTCTGAAAAATGACAAATCACCTCAAGGCAAACTAAAGCCAAAGACTACAGGACAATTTGGCATTCTTAGAGTCAACTCTAATGGCACTGTAACAATTAGTTTGCAACCCAGTATTACTTCACCACACCTGCCATACCAGGAGCCCACACCTTTGTAACTTAGTTGGAAATGTTGTTGACATGTCAACAATATGTCAAAGACACACCAAAATGTCCTAGATTTCTCACAACATTGTAATTTGTTGCAATGTCAATTTTCAGAGATTCCTTGTACATAGGGCATACCAGACAATGACCCAGGAAAAAATGACATATTTAATTTTTTATCACATTTTTGTATTCTTTGGGACAATAGGAGTAAAACACATGAAAAAAAGAAAAAGCATGTTTGGAAGTATGTTTTTTGCCCTAAAATTTGGCACTTTTTGAGCTTTATATCAACATGTCTGGACCTGTTGCGCATCAGTGTCGGTGTTGCCAAATTTTGAGATGTCGCAACGTTTAACAATTCCAACTAAGTTTTGTAATCTTACTTGAACTTCATGTTCTTCCTCGTTGATTACAGGGAGGGAGAGTATAATGCCCAGTTACGCCTCTCACAGAATTCCCAGGAATCCTCTTCTGTAGATTCCCATTCCTCTTCTATGGTTGTGTGTGACGTAATGTGCATGTGCCATGCACTTGCCCCCTTGTCCCTCTCTTGTTTTTTGAAATGCCTTGTCTAGATCTATACCCACCATATCATAATTCTAAAAATATCATTACTCAAAACTGGGTATATCAGATAGGTGTCTTGTATTACTCCACACATGTTACAAATGCACTATGCATCTAGAATTCCTTTGGTGCCCTTGCAGAGGTATGTACAATATATCTTCTTGTGTGAAAAACAATTGTTTCAATAGGAATCAAACATATCCACAAACACTCATTCCTCAGTATTCTTAGCAGTGCACTTCAATTCTTGAATGCATTACAAATTATTTTCTGTTGCCTAAGTGTGTAGTCAGAGGGATCAGTTCCTTGAGAAAAGCATGCATGACAAACAAATAGTAGGGTAAAAAAGGATATAGCTTGACCATGAGGTTATCCACAGTGTCCCTATCAGTACATTTTGGGGTCTCTCACTGCGGTTGGTGTGATTCCTTGTAAGGGTTGATTGTGATACTCCACCAATAGTGTTTTATATCCAGAAGTGCTCATCAATGACTTCTGCACTTTAGGTGTCATTCTATTCATCTCACTTGGGCTGGTTAGCAAAATCATTTTTGTTGTTTGCTGCCATACCACTCATTAATTGCGTCGTGGAGTCAAAGGTTATATTCCTAATATAGAAGTAACTATTCCAGGCCATATTCATGGCCTATTTTTGCTGGTTCTTAAGGCAAAAGTAGGCTCCTGCAATGAGCTCCTGTATTTGAAGTGAGATTTGGAACCCAGGTCATGTACCCTGTTCTTCATGCCTCTATTCATGTGTGTTGCTGACATTAACTGGTGACAACCTGCTTCCCAATGCATCTAATAGCTTGAGAGTAATGGTAACCCTGATCGATGACAATGCCCCAATGAGCTCAATGGTAAACACTAGACACAAAAAAACCACATCAGCAATGTCTTGTTGTGCTTGGTCTCATATTTGATCCATCAGATCACACTTTAACTGTGAACAATCTTACAGGGCTACCTAACTTTTTTCCACAAGGATTAGTGGAGGATTTAAACTTAGTTGGCAATGGCCCGTCCCGTCCTCTAAAAAATTTGAGGACACATTTGAGGACACAGGACATGTCCAGGACATGTCCTTTTTTACGTCCCCAGGACATTTCGCAAAAAGTCCGCGGCCTTAAAGTCATTTGAGGACATATGTCCTGTCCTTTCATTCTTAGAGGACATAATATAAAACTTAAATAACTCTTAGAGAAAAAATATTAAAAATAAATAAAAATTATATTTAAACTGTTCTTAGCGAGATCTATCCAAAAATGCAATAAAAATGTATTTATGTCGTATAAGAAAGTTATGATACTGAGTGACGTGGTACTTTATACTAGTTATCATGATAATCATCACTACCCCATACTTTCTCTTCGTTGCTACCAGGTTCAGGCATTTCAACTACGATACCTTCTCTTTGTTTTTTCAATCGAATTAACGAAATCGCTAAAAAAGGGGTTAGTTTCTCATCTTCCACTCCATCTACATCACAAACTCCGTAGATAGTCCAACCTCCATTTCGACCACGTTCCCACACTATCTCATTTTCTCCAACATAGAAAGTATTATTATCAGCGTCAGGTAAGTCAAACACAGTGTCTTTATACTTGTTGACGAACATTGCCTTCGATACAGCATCATTCTTCTTGTGCCTTTCTTTCTCCCACTCTTCAGTCCAACCCTTAATCCTTCGCGTTATCGCAGGTTCCTTGAGTTGCATAGTATCAATACCCCAGTCTTCAAGCTGTAAATCAAATCTAATAAAATATAAGTTATTAGTCATTAGAAAATAAAACTACTTTTGGAAAAAAGAGGTACTCACTTCAAGTCGTCGTCACCGAACACATCATAGTCAGGATCTTTTTCTATTGAATTTCTCAGTAATTGAGCCTCCTCTAGTTTAGCAGTTGTGTACAAAATGGCCCTTTTCTCAAGAGAACCACCACCTAAATTTGCCCTTTTGCCGTTCTTAATGGTCTTAACATCGCTCCACGCTCGCTCAGCTGATCCTATCCCAAGACGCTTTGAGGTAGTTCGACATGCAACAAAACCAAGAACTTCAGTGAATGGGAGGGAATGCATTTCATGCCAAAGGTAAGATCGGCCAGAGAGGGCATCATCATTTTCAAAGCGACCTGATCGATAGCTGTAAGGGCCAGTTCTGTAAGTAAAGTGTTTGAATTCTTTCCAAAAAATGTCAATAATTTCATCAATACTTTTGCTTGCCACTTTCTTATTGGGACATGGAGGATGATGCAAACGTGAAATGACCTCATCAATCAGCTTCCTCAAGTCTCCATTGTCAGCACTGAGACGTTCCATGCAATCAACTCTTACATCAGGTAGGAGAGAGAGGGCCCATGCAGTTACCGCGTATGCATGCTCCAACCTATTCTTCCTCTTGTTCCAGGCAAATAAAACTGCATCTCCAAGTGAGAATTCATCGTTTTCGTCATCGTCACTGAAAAAGAAGTAAAATAAGTTAGATTATTCAAAAATAGTAAAATATAAAAAAGAATCCATCTCACCTTAACAGCTCGTCAATCCTTTCTGTATTAGTGTCACCAAAAACTTCATCCAATTCTTCATTGCAATTGGATAACATCACCCCCCTCATAGAACCAAACAGATCCTGATCATCAAGAATCAGATGCGAATCATGCAATGCATCATCCGCTCGCTTCACCAAATAATAGATTTTGTCCATTGCAGGAATGTTGGAGTCGCAGTATCTCAACGCTTTCAATGCAGGGAACACTGCACGGAGAAGAGAATATATTGCTTTCCAAAACACATCATCCTCAATATCACCTATAGCAGCTGCCACACGATCATTTCTTGATAGACTTGAAAAGGATGGATTGTGGATGGTTGCCTTTAATGCTGGTTTCATCCGTAGAGCTCTGTGCATTGCATAGAACCAGGTAGCAAATCTGGTTCCTGCACCACGCAACAAACCAATTTTCTTTCCATTATTGAAGGCAGAAGCTTGCGCGATGAATTGGGCGTGTATGCCATGGCTGGCACCGGACCCAAAAACATTGTACAGCCTGCAGCATTTAAGGACAAGCATCTGAAAAAACGTGAGATATTGAGATCAAAAAAACATGCAAAAAATATAGGACTAACCTGTATTGGTTTGAGTTTGGAGAGGTCGCTGAAAAACAAGGACAAGACATGCTCCCCTCCATGGAAACACATTGCGCGAGGATAAGTTGCGCACAAAATTGCACCCGCAGTTTGGACGTTAGATGCACCGTCAAAGAAGAAACAGTCAGTGAGTTTTTTTTCTAAATCAATCTCTTCCACTTTTCTTCGAAATTGGTCCATGATGTATGTTGCGTCTTTCTTCCCCCCATCACTCATGTGTGCGGTACAGTCCACAATTGACACAACTGTTGGAGGTGCAGGACCACATAACACAAGGATGTTCAAGAGGGGCATACGCTTGATTGTGGCCCCATCTCCTAACCATCCAAGGCCAAACACCTCTGCATCTTGGAGTAGTTTTGAAATGTTTTTGTCGTAAGTTACCTGGAAGTTCAGACTCAACAATTCACCTTCATTATGTTAGATAATAATATTAAAGTGCAAAATAAAATTAAACAGTTCTTACCTCCAATTTTTTTCCTCGTTGGTGGCCGAAACTCACCCCCCACCAGCCGTGCCTGCTTCAACATATACTTAAACCTTGGGGACTCCACTACTCTGTCAGCAATATTCTCGCAGTGGAAGAAATCGGCAATTGCCATTTCCAACTGGGCTTCGTTACCCCTTCTTATGTCATTTGATGACGCCCGATCAAAACCAGTCAAAATCGATGTCTGGCCTTTATTCACAGGCGGGCACAACAGTGGGGGGCTTCTTGAGGCCACCAACGCTTGGGCCAGAGAGCTTTGCGAGTCTTGTATTGACTGCGTTGAGTCTTCATGAACTCTCTTTTTTCCAGCCTTCGTAGAGTTCTTTCTATTAAAGAGTTCTTGGTATATTTTTTTCGAATCATCATCAATTTTCCCCAAGCAGGGCTTTACGTGCATCCCTGGCCTCTGGAGGAGATGCGCAATCATTCTCGTGGCATGCGCTTCAGGCCACACAATTCCACACCACAGGCACTTCATCTTGGACCTGGAACCGTTTGGTAGCTTTATGACGTGGTTGTCATCAAAGATGCTCTTGAGGGGCATTATCACCAATGTTGACTTCGTCGAAGGTTCTATCGGTATATCTATGGGAAAGAAAAAAAAATTATTTTCATGTTAGTTTACAATGTAAAAATTAAACAATAACAAAAAAAAATAAACTAACCTTTCACTGGGCTAGTTGTCGTTGAATGCGTTGTTGAAGGATTAGGTGATTTTTTGGGATCATTTTTATTTTTTGATGGGTTTGTGATGTCGGCGTTGGTTTTGGCAGGACCGACGCTCCTCGCTACATTTTTTCGCGGCGGCTGAACACGCGATGGTGCCCCTATCGAGGAACGAGTCCGAGGGCGGACATCGTCAGCCATTTTTTTTGGTTTATATTTTTGTAGCGAGGAGCGAAGGTTGTGGGGTTCACCCCAATTTGAAATTATGAGCTCAAAATGAGTCAAAAAATGAAAAAATGAAAAAATGAAAAACAACGAATTTTATCCGGGATCAAGGGGGGAACAAGGGGGAGAGAGGTGAAATTTGCTTCGCGATGCATTTTTTGTGTTCGCGAAGCAAATCTTTTGTTGACACCTCCATTTTTTTCCATTTTGGAATTAATATTAGTTTTGCAGTTGCAAAAGAAGAATGTCAGAATTATTTTTAATACAGCGGAATCAAATTAATCGTCCGAAAGCAAATTCGGAAGATTTCGTTGATTCGTATTCTCTTTTTCTTTGTTTTCTTAAGAGAATCGGACACGTGACTTACAAGGCGGACATGCTGAGGACACGTGACTGAGCAAAAAACTCGAATCAAATGGCCGGCCATCTGATTCTGTCCCTGGGATTTTAGGACATGTCCCCGTCCCAAGGACATGTCCGGGACATGTCCGGGACATTTCCAACTAAGGATTTAAAATCTTCTCTATCACTATTCACTAAAGATGGATCTCAAGTCAAAGGCCTTATATTGGTACTCATCATCATCTTTGTCCTGTCTTTTGTCCCATTAGCAACTGACCATTGATCAGTACAGAGCAACATTATTGTTCAAGGTGTCCTTGGACTTCCCCTTTTGACCAGTATACTTCCTCTCAGAAGCCTCGGTGCTGATGGTTTCATTCATTGGGATTCACCTGATATGTATATTGTATTGGGTCTAGCCAATGCACAACATTGGTCATTGTAACTAAGGTTGGCAAGTTTTATTGGCTCACACAGTGGAAGGAATGCTTGTGAGTACCCAAGGCAATGGGATCTGGCACAAGTCATCTAGTGGGGTTCACAGCCAGTTTCTTGTTCACAATAAATTTGTTCTATCTTTGATTTGATCTTTGCTATGGCCTGATTCATTGGTGTTTTTTTCTCAAACTAGGACAGTGCTATCAGGGGCAGCAGTAACATCGCTTTGCACAAGGGAATATTCCTGTGTTCAGATGAAAAGTCCTTCCTTTCATGATTGATGCTTCTGTGGTTAGGGGTAAAGAGAGTTTGATGAGCAACTCAGCAGTCATCCATGGCAAATTGGGTCTGATAATCAAGGTTGAAATGAGGTAAACAATTATCTCCTGGCAGCAATGGTCATATTCCACATCATAATCAATAATAGAGTGATCTACCTGTATTCATGAAGAAAAAATAAAAAGTATCTATGGTATAGGCCTCATCTGGAAGATAATGAATTGGAAATTTTTTAGCAATTATATGTAAAGATTTTTGAGGTCAAGTATGACTGAATAAAATATCACTAATAATAACTGTGATAGTTAACTTTCACCAAATATAATTGCAATAATTAACTATAACAGTTAACTATCACAGTTTAAGTAACTGTGATATTTCATACTTGATTTCATTCCAATTAAGATTTATTCATGGTTTATCTTCATTCAGGGTAACAAGGTAATTTCATGTTGTTTTTGTCACAATAGCAGCATTTCTGTTAAACAAAAATTGAGTTTAACTTGCCATTGCTGTCAAAATGGTCAAAAATTGAATTTAACAACTGTAACCATCAAACACAACATATCAAAATGCATCATTTTCTCACCTTTGCTACAAAATAGCGTCCCTGCAGTGGCTATTGTCTGTGCAAAAGAATAATAAAAATTCTGCAAACATTCCAGAACTGCATAATTTCATGTCATGGTGTGGCATGAAGCAAGGTAGGCAGAAGATGAGGCACACAGCAGTTCAATGGGTTTGCAAACCAATATGTTAGACCCAAGTGACTTTGCACCATCAGAAGAATTCGCCTGAACATTTATAATACAATAATATAAGTGGTTCATTCAAAATCTATTTTCTTGTCAAGATATGACCAATATCATGTTGCAACAAAATAAACAAGATCATTAATCAGATACACTCTTATCAGAACCAATTCTTGGACAATCATGATTAAAATAAACCAAAGCTACCTGAATCTCCTCCTTTGACAAAAACGGAAGAGATTCATAAAATTGGTACCTATATGATCAACATTTTTTCCAAAGCAATATGGTTAATTTCATGGCTCAAAAAAAAGAAAATCAACAATCAGTCTTACTCTTATCTCAACCAATACCCAGGAATAGTCTTTTCAATGACTTCAACTACCACATCTCCTCCTCTGATAAAAGATGAAGAGATTCATACAAGTGGCACATTCCAACTTGCCATTTGCCAAACTCATGACAAAATGAGAGTAAAGAAAATCAACAATCAGCCAAACCCTTACTACAGCCCATTCCAAGGCCAATCCTCTTCAAACCTATTCAAAACTAAAAACATCAATTCTTCTGATAAAAAACAAGATATTAATTCAAGGGACACATATAAAGTCATTTTTTTGCCAAGAAGTGTTCAAACTGATTAAAAAATTCAACTAATTTTCATGCAAACAGTTCATCAGCACATAGACCAAACCTCTTGAAAACAAGCCAAATTTGCCTGCATCCCGTCCTCTAGATATTTACAAAAAAGGTGAATTTTAACTCATTTTTTTGCCAAAATATGGTCAATGTCATGATACAAAAATTACTAATCAGCCACACTCTTAGACAGCCCATTTCTAGGCCAAACTTCTTCAAAACAAGCTATACTTACCTTTATCCCCTCAGTAATGAATGAAAGAGAGATGCATACAAGTTTTGCCTCAAAATTTAATGTTTGAGTAGAGATGTGGGCAATTTCAAGACACAACAAAAATAAAAATCAGCAATCATCCATACTCACTCTAATGATAGCTCATTTCTAGACTGAACCTCTTCAAATAGCACCAAAATATCCAAACCTCATCCTTTGAAAAAGATGAGAAAGTTCCATATTCCAACTTGAATTTGCAGTAAAAATATGGCCAATCTCACAATGCAACAAAAATAAACAAAATCAACAAATCCACATTCACTCTCATTTCTAGACCAAACCTCTTTCAACCAAGGCATTACTTCTTCTTCCTCTCTAATGACAAAAGTGGGAGAAATGCATTCAAATGACGCGTTTGAACTTAATTTTTCTGCCAAGATGTGGCCAAACTCAGTCAACAACAAACAAAAGACTAAAACATCTGATATGGTAATCATTGTCAGAGGTTTTTCCATCAAAATTGGCATTAGAATCTAGAACAAATTTATTTCTATCAGTAAGATCTCTATTAATTACATTGTAACTTATGAATTATAATGTTGAAAAGATTTTATGTCATTAAATTCATTGTCTTTTATGGGATTATTGAAATCATTATTTTTAGATTCTATGACAGTTCATGAAACTCCTCCAATTAACTCTCTAATCATTCAGAATAGCAAGATATGATTCATTTCAAACATTTCCATTTGTATTGATCAGCATACAGTCCTTATTTTCACTAATTCCATAGTGAGTGTTCATTTGCTTATATTTCCTGGACTCAATCCTCACTGCAGTCTTATTTGCATTGTTGATTTTTCTTATTTGTTACTCAATGGTACCATTGGCAGCTGATTATTGAATCAGATAACTCTTTAATGCACACCCCTATCACCACTGACATAGTCTGATAGAATATCCAAATGCACCAAGGTTGTATGTTCGTGATCATGCAATGGCTGATGCGTTTGAAGGAATTTGAATTGTTATGATTTGATCAGATCAAAGAATGAGTCATCAAGAATTGAGTGGCCAAATCCAAGAGAATTTTCAACAAATATTAAAATAATTATTCTCACCATATTTTAAGAAATAAATCCTCAAGAGCATTGCTGCAAGTTTCACTTGAAATTCACAAAGAAACTACAAAAAGTGGATGATACTACAACCTCAAAACTGCATCCCAGCAGCAATTCTCCTAGAAATTGTTCCTTGATGCTGCATCCCTGTCATACCACACTGTTGTTGTCATGTGACCTGTCCAACCAAGCTGCCTTTTGACACGTCCATCATTGCATGATCTGTGTCAACATCCTGGTCACTGATGATGACAATAAAGACAGAATTTCTCAAGCCATAGTGCCTTCAATTGCAGCAATGACCACGTCATTTGCCTGATCCAATTTGATGGGTGTGAGTGATGACACAAGTGTGTGCACCATCACCACCACTGCTGTCTCAGGCCATTCTGAATTGCTGTAGAGGAGCCACTCCATCATGGCCACTGCCTCCATTCCTCAGTCCATGACAGAGGACTTCAACAGGGACAACTGCAATGATTTCAATGTTGGCAAAAGAGCAGTGGCCTTTTGCCACAAGAGAGAGCATTATTGTTATCTGTCCAAGCCCTGATTGGAAGAACGTGCCCCATCCCAAATATTACTTCTTGTTGGCAGTCCAGCACCTCATGCTTGACTGCCCCTTGTCCCTGGCACTGAAAAGGGAGGAGCCACTGGACACCAGCAACAATGACAATGGCAATGGTCACCAAGAAAGGTTGAGTCACAGCCTAGCCACTTCTACTGACACACAATAGCAACAGCAACAGCAATGTGCCCACAACCTGAGTGCTGATAACATGCATCCTGTACTCTGTCACAAAATCCATTTCCTCTTAATCTGCTTCATTTTCATCATCACCTCTCCTATAGTGCATCTGCTTCATAAATCACCAGGCCCTTGAAACGGGTAGGAGAAACTTCTGTGTCAATGCCCCCCCCTCCTCCTCTTCCCTTCTCTGTAGGGCAAGTGAATTGGACACTGAAGCAACCTTGCTGTGCACTGATGAATGTTGGATGATAGATGAGTTCCTATGATTGAGTTGAAGGTATTCAGAGAGCTGTGGAGGAGGGGGTTTGGGGTGGCAGTGACAAAGAATGCAGCTCCAGGCTCCAGCATGGGGGTTGTACAGGGGGAGGG
>JACCDI012145498.1_pt1 | contig 12331 bp, 12 predicted proteins | sample 7442791 | NCBI WGS metagenome assembly JACCDI01 (sample SAMN15323434, study PRJNA562643) | freshwater metagenome | isolation source: river surface water | place: USA:Blue River Watershed | collected 2017-08-15
AACGATTACCTCAAACAGGCCCGCGCCAGCTGTGACCTGCCGGTGCTGCGCAAGGACTTCATGGTTGACGCCTACCAGATCTTTGAGGCTCGTGCCCTGGGCGCCGACTGCATCCTGCTTATCGCTGCCTCCCTTGCCATGGTGCAGAATTCCTCCATGCGTCTAGACCATGTTTCTTATGTGACTTCCCATGATCAACTTGCTGACACAGTACAACGCTTAGGCTCGCGCCTCGGCAGCACCTTTGTTGACGGTGGCATCCACCCACGTTTTGGAACACGCAACTTCACAGCTGCACTCAAGAATGGCCAGTACATTGAAGTTGTCTGTCCTCTTGATCATCCGGCAACAGAACAAACACCATGGGGTAAAGCTGTATCAAAAAAAGCCAACGAAGGTGGTGGTTGGTTTACATGGGTATTCAGTACAAAGGACATTCAGCCAATCGCCGAAAAGTTTGGTCGTGAAGCAACCGAAGGTCACCGTACTCGACCAAACGGAACTGACCTTAAGTGGAAGCAAATCGGGGTCAAAGAAATTGTTGATACTCGCGAATTCCCATTCTTTATTCAATGGCTATCGGCAGATCATCCATCTCAAGACGGAACGCCTCTGGCTGAGATTGAGAAAATTGTTATTGCCGATAAAGACCGATTAGCTGACTCATGGTTTAAGGACGAAATTCTTGCCTCGCTTGGCGACGTAAACATTGAATGGGTAGATCCCTCAACAAATGATGATCAATCTGGAATTGTTTCTGTCCACCTGGCAACACCCGGGGGCGTTGTAGCCCTTGATTAACCGATGGTTTCCAGGGAAATAACCCAAAGAGAGAATCTTCAGAACCGTAGATGATATTTTCGCGAAAATCTTCCTTGCTTTCGTACAGGTGAGTTGTAATGACACTGCGGCTAGGGGAAGATAAGCCCTAGGCTTGAAGGTATCAAAGGAGTCCAAATGAATGAGAATTCCACGGTTCTCGTCACTGGCGCGGATGGATTTATTGGGTCACATCTGACAGAGGCCCTAGTTCGCCGTGGCTACAAGGTGCGTGCTTTCGTTTATTACAATTCTTTCAATTCCTGGGGCTGGCTGGATCACTGCGCTGAAGATGTGAAGGGTAAGTTTGAAGTTATCGCAGGTGATATCCGGGATCCACACGGAGTCAAAACGGCAATGCATGGGTGTGATGCGGTACTTCATTTAGCCGCATTGATTGCAATCCCTTATTCGTATCACTCACCAGATACATACGTGGATACAAACGTTAAAGGAACCCTTAATGTGCTTCAAGCCGCACGTGAAATTGGCTTAAGAAAAGTTGTACACACTTCAACTAGTGAAGTTTATGGGACCGCACAATACGTTCCAATAAATGAAAGCCACCCACTACAAGGGCAGTCACCTTATTCAGCGTCCAAAATTGGAGCTGACCATATTGCATACTCTTTCTATACTTCATTTGATTTGCCAGTTGTGACAGTTAGACCATTTAACACATATGGTCCACGACAGTCGGCAAGGGCCGTAATTCCTACGATTATCACTCAAATTGCGAGCGGTGCTACAAAAATCGATCTAGGGGCGATTTCCCCAACGAGAGATTTCACTTATGTAGATGATACAGTCAACGGGTTTGTTTTGGCACTAGAATCAAATAACGGAATCGGAGAGACAGCAAACCTGGGTACTAATTTTGAAATATCTATCTCGGAGACGGCGAATTTAATTGCGAAACAGATGGGTGTAGAAATCCAAGTCGAATCAACCATCGAAAGAAGTCGTCCAGAAAAATCTGAAGTTGAAAGACTGTGGGCCGATAATTCAAAGGCAAAAGAACTTTTTGGATGGTCGCCTGTGCTCGGAGGAATCGAAGGGTTCTCTCAAGGACTCAAGAAAACCATCTCCTGGTTCACCAATCCAAGTAACTTATCCAGATACAAAGCAGACAAGTACCACATATGAGTAATTTTGCTGGGTCTCAAGGGTTTGTCCGAGAAGTCATTGAATCCATCACCTCGGTAATCGGCGTAAAATCTACTGCTCTTCACGAACCTGAATTTGATGGAAATGAGTGGGAATATGTAAAGGAATGCATTGATAGCAATTATGTGTCTTCTGTCGGAAAATTCGTGGATAAATTTGAAAGAGATTTAGAGACATATACAGGAGCTAAACATGCAATCGCTGTTTCGAATGGAACTGCAGCCCTCCATATTTCATTACTTCTAGCGGGTGTTGAGCATGGCGATGAAGTGCTAATTCCTTCCCTAACATTTATTGCCACCGCAAATGCAGTTATTTATTGCGGAGCCGACCCACATTTTGTTGACTCTGAGAAAAATTCACTTGGGATCGATCCAGAAAAACTCCGAGCTTATTTGGAGTCTTCGACATCTTTGATTGCAGGGCAGTGCCGAAATCGAAATACGGGAAAAGTTATCCGAGCAATCGTCCCGATGCATACCTTTGGCCACCCTTCAAGAATTCAGGAGTTACTTGAGATTTGTGAGGACTTCAACATCACCATGGTTGAAGATGCAGCGGAGTCACTCGGGAGTTTCTACTCAAATAAACACACAGGAACCTTTGGTTTACTTGGAGCTTTAAGCTTTAACGGAAACAAGACAATCACGACTGGCGGCGGCGGGGCCATTCTAACCAATGATTCAAATTTGGCGACAAAGGCTAAACACATTACTACGACTGCAAAAGTTCCACACAAATGGCGCTATGTACATGATGCAGTTGGATTTAACTACAGACTCCCGAACTTGAACGCTGCACTTGGATGCGCTCAGCTCGAAAAGATCGAATCAAAGATAATCAGGAAAAGAAAACTATTTGAGCTCTATAAAGAAGAATTTAAGAACTTACAAGGCGTATCTCTACTGAAGGAACCATCTGATTCTCGAAGCAACTATTGGCTACAAGCGATAATACTTGAACCCAAGTTCAGTCCGCTACGGAATGAAATACTTGATCGAACAAACGAGGTAGGTATCTCCACAAGACCAGTTTGGGATTTGCTCACTTCGCTTGAACACCTTAAAGGCTTTCCAAGCATGGATGCCACGCAGGCAGCAGAAGTTGCTACTGGCCTAATTAATCTCCCAAGTAGCCCACAGTTAGTTAAGGTTCAGAAATGAGCTCAAAAAAGGTTGTATTGATTGGCGCGGGCGGACATGCAAAAGCTTGTATAGAAGTGATTGAATTGACTGGAGAGTTTTCAATCGCAGAGATTGTAGGCCAAGAGTCAGAAATTGGTTTAAGCGTTCTAGGTCATGGAATTAAACACACGGATGCCGATCTTGCGCTCTTGCGCGAAGAATACGACTATGCGTTCATAGGGATTGGACAAATACACAATCCAGAACCCAGAAGGGAAATGCATTCAAAATTGCTGAATCTGGGATATCAATTACCTGCGATAATTTCCAAGCACGCGATTGTGAGTAATAATGCTAAGGTTGGCGCCGGCTCTATTGTTATGAACGGCGCAATTCTAAATGCCGATTGCACGGTCGGGAAGAATGTCATTGTCAATTCCGCGGCTTTGATAGAGCACGATGTAGTTGTGGGCGACGATTGTCACGTTTCAACAAGAGTCACAATTAATGGAAGTTCAAGGATCGGACAAGGGACTTTTCTGGGCTCTGGAACAGTGATTCGGAACGGAATAGAAATTGGAGAAAACTCATTTGTAGGAATGGGCAGTGTAGTTACTGAGTCACTTCCACCACACTCTAGGCATGGGATGAATTCATAAAGTGTCAACATTAATCATTGCTGAGGCGGGTGTAAATCACAATGGTGATATGGAGCTTGCCAGGAAACTTGTGAACGTAGCCCATGAGGCCAAAGTTGACGTAGTTAAGTTTCAAACTTTTGCGGCAAAAGATTTAGTGACAAAATCCGCCGAAAAAGCAACATATCAGAAGGGAAATTCAGATGAATCTGAATTTCAGCTAGAAATGCTCCAAAAATTGGAGTTAAGTGAACCTCAGCATCAAGAACTGAAGAAATTTGCTAATTCCGTTGGACTTGAATTCCTGTCCACGGGCTTTGATATTCAAAGTATGGAAATGCTTCTTGAATTAGGAATAGAGAGAATTAAAATCCCCTCAGGCGAAATTACGAATCTCCCTTATCTGAGATTCATTGCAGCCCAACACAAAGAGATAATCATCTCCACGGGAATGGCGAGTCTGATGGAGATAGATAAGGCTCTGGAAGCCTTGGTTCAAGGCGGCGCTAAGTTAGACGCTATTACTATTTTGCACTGCACAACCAGTTATCCAACGTTGATGCATGAAGTAAATCTAAATGCGATGGTTTCCCTAGGTAGGGAATTTAATGTAAAGGTGGGATATTCGGACCACACAAAAGGTATCGAAGTGGCTATAGCTGCAGTGGCACTGGGGGCAACTGTTATTGAAAAACATTTTACCCTCGACTGCAATTTACCTGGCCCGGATCACAAAGCAAGCCTTGAGCCTGGCGAATTGAAGGCCCTTGTCCGGGCGGTACGTAATATAGAAACAGCACTTGGTGATGGGGTAAAGAGGCCGATGGATTCGGAAATGGCCAACAGAAAGGTGGTACGAAAATCCTTAGTGGCTAAAACTAGAATTCAAAAAGGTGAATTGCTAACGACAGACAACGTGGCGGTAAAAAGACCAGGAACAGGAATAAGCCCTATGGAATGGGACTCGGTTATTGGTACCGTGGCCACCAAAGACTTCTCTGAAGATGAATTGATTACATCGTGAAGAAAGTGATAAGCGTAGTCACCGGGAGCAGGGCCGATTTTGGACTATTGGAAGAAGTTATTTCGAGAATTAACGATTCACCAAATCTAGAATTAGAGTTGATCGTCACCGGCGCTCATCTTTCCGATGCGTTTGGGAGAACTGGTAGACAGGTCACAGACCGGGGCTATACAAATATCATAGAAATTCCAATTAATGTTGAAATCCAAACTGAAACTGAGCTCACAATTGCAATTGGCGATTTGGTGCAGAAAATGGCTACCCATTATTCGAAGAAAAAACCTTCTCTGGCTTTAGTGCTTGGTGATCGCTATGAGATGCTAGGTATAGCCGTAGCCTGTGCAACATTGGGAATCCCGCTTGCACATATACACGGGGGAGAGATTACTTCTGGCTCTAAAGATGATATGTATAGACATGCAATTACGAAACTCGCATCCCTGCATTTTGTCGCCACGCCTGAATTTCAAAAGCGCGTTATTGGAATGGGAGAAGACCCCGAAAAAGTCTTTGTAGTTGGGGGATTAGGCGTAGATTCCATCAGCCGCTTGAAGATCCTAACCAGACCAGAAATCGAGTCAAATCTTGGAGTTCCGCTCGAATTTTCTTATGCGTTAGTAACTTATCATCCAGATTCCATTAACCCAGAGAATTCTCTAGATCAGTTAAGAACGGTCTTAAAGTCAACTGAGAGCTTCCAGAACATACAATTTCTTGTAACCGGAGCCAATGCAGATTTCTATGGGACTGAACTTAACCAATTAGCAAGAGAAATGTCTGGAAAAAACCGAAACCTATTTTTCTTCGATTCCGTAGGGCAGCAGAATTACTTATCACTTCTATCTGGTGCCAAGTTTGTATTAGGAAATTCATCTAGCGGGCTACTCGAAGCCCCTTCCTTCAAGGTTCCAACAATCAATGTGGGGAAAAGACAAGATGGAAGGCCTCGCGCAAAGAGTGTCATTGATGTGGAATGCGATGAAACTCAAATTGTAAATGGAATCCGGAGCGTGATTGCTCATGAAGACCTACCTTCTCTACAGAGTATAGAGAATCCTTACGGAAATCCTGGAGCAAGCAGAAGGATTACTGACATAATTTGTACTTATGATTTTGAAGCTCTACTTCCAAAGAGATTTCTTGATGCGAACTGAGAGGCACAAGTGACTGAAATTAGTTGGAGAAAATGCATACTTTCACCGGACAATTCAGTAAGAGATGCCATAGACAATTTGATAGCTAGCTCAAAACGAATCGTACTTGTCGTCTCTGAAGACGAGAAATTTCTGGGAACTGTTTCTGACGGCGATATCCGAAGGGGGTTGCTGCGAGGTATTGGGCTCGAGTCTCGACTTTCAGAAATAATTCAAAGAGCAGCGATAGTTTCTCCCCCTGAAATGCCTAGGGATGTTGTTAAGCAACTAATGCTAACGCACAAAATTCAGCAGATCCCAATCGTCAATAGCTCTAATCAGTTGCAGGGTCTGCTCGAGTGGGATTACCTTGACTCAGCACCCGAAAGAAACAATCTCTTTGTAGTTATGGCTGGCGGAGAAGGTAGACGCTTGTTGCCTCATACTCTGAATACTCCAAAACCTATGGTCTTAATACATGGTAAACCAATGTTGGAACACATTCTGTTAAGGGCCAAAGCTAACGGATTCCGAAATTTTGTATTGATTGTTCATCATTTGTCGCAGGTGATTGAGGACTATTTTGGCGACGGAACGAAGTTGGGTATCAGAATCCGTTATATTAAGGAAGAGAAGCCATTAGGCACTGCGGGTGGACTGGCACAACTTTCTAATTTTGGTGATGAAGACATCGTTGTTACGAATGGGGACGTACTCTCAGACTTGAATTACTCGGAAATTCTTCAATTCCACATAGATAATGGCGCAATTGCGACTATGGCAGTCCGCCAACATGAAATTGTTCACCCATTTGGTGTGGTCAGTCTAGATGGATTGCGAATAGTCGGAATTGAAGAAAAGCCCGTGCAACGAAACTACATTAATGCTGGAGTTTATGTGATTTCTAGCAAGGCAATTCACTCCCTAGCTCAGGGAGTCTTAATGAATATGACCGATTTTTTCGCTACCCTTCTCGCAGGTTCCAAACTTATTTGTGCTTATCCGATTCATGAATCCTGGATCGATGTGGGTAGGCCAGAAGATCTGAGAGAAGTCACTTCCAAGTTCCGAGAGAATTGAGCAAAGATGGAAAAGATACCTTACCCCCAAGATATTGACCTCTCTCAATTTGGCGCGAACTTCAATCCAGAATCGACGAAATATGGACTCCCAACAAAAGTTGAATTTTGCAAGAAGTGTGTAATTTCAAATCAACGCCCAAATTCAGCGGTCGAATATAGCCACACGAAAGAATCAAAAAAAGCAACTATCTTTTTTGATGAAAACGGAATTTGTGATGCTTGCAACTTTGCGGAGAAAAAGAAGTCTGAAATAGATTGGCAACTTCGAGAGAAGCAGCTCAGAGAGCTCTGCGATCGCCACCGTAAGACTGACGGCAGCTATGATTGCATCGTTCCTGGTTCCGGAGGTAAAGATAGTTTTTACGCGTCACATATTTTAAAGACAAAGTATGGAATGCATCCCTTAACAGTGACTTGGGCGCCTCATATTTATACAACTTGGGGATGGAAAAATTTTCAATCTTGGATTCATGCGGGGCACGACAATCTCCTGACAACACCTAATGGACGTGTGCACAGACTGCTAACTCGGCTTTCAACAGAACTTCTATTTCACCCATTTCAAAGTTTTATGTTTGGTCAAAAGTCACTTGCACCTAAAATGGCATTGCTTCACAAAATCCCATTAGTTTTCTACGGGGAAAATGAGGCTGAATATGGAAATCCAATCGGGGATACTGAATCCGCAAAGCGCGACTGGTCATATTTCACTGCAGCCGATCACTCGAAAGTCTCCCTTGGCGGAGTTAGCTTGAAAGAATTGCTGGATCAATTCGGAGTCGAAAAAGTAGATTTGAATGCCTACCTACCCGCAGACCCCAATAGAATCGAGGAGCAAGGAGTAGAAGTCCACTACCTTGGGTACTACCTTAAGTGGCACCCACAATCTTGCTATTACTACGCGGTAGAACAAGGAAATTTTGAAGCCGCGCCTGAGAGAACTCCTGGTACTTACAGTAAGTACAACTCGATTGACGATCGAATTGACGACTTCCATTACTACACAACAGGCGTAAAGTTTGGGTTAGGAAGAGCAAGTTATGACGCAGCGCAAGAAATAAGATCAGGAGACATAAATCGCGATGAAGGAATTGCTCTTGTCGAAAAGTTTGACCACGAGTATCCACAGCGGTTTGCCGATGAGATTTTTGCTTATCTTAGCCTGCCAGAGAAGGAATTCCCTGAAGCGAGCAAAATGTTTGAGCAACCAATCATGGATGACCAATATTTCAAGAAGTTAACTGACACATTCAGGTCTCCGCATATATGGAAAAACGCTGACGGGATTTGGAAACTACGCAAGTCCCTTAGAGATTAGTCTCTTCTCATGCGAAATATTCGAGTCATTGCTCGACTAGATATCAAAGGCTCGAACCTTATCAAAGGTGTGCATCTAGAGGGCTTGAGAGTTGTTGGCAACCCAATTGAGTTTGCCTCAAAATACTACCTAGAAGGCATAGATGAGATTCTCTTCATGGATTCCGTCGCTAGTTTGTATGGAAGAAATCATTTGGCGGAGATCATTAGCCTCACAGCAAATGACATTTTTGTCCCAATAACAGTTGGCGGAGGAATTCGCTCGGTCAGGGATGCCAAAGATGTGCTGAAATCAGGAGCTGACAAGATTGCAGTGAATTCTGCTGCGGTTGCAAGACCAGTGCTGATAAGAGAAATAGCAGAAGACTTTGGAAGCCAAGCAACCGTTTTATCGGTTGAGGCTAAGAAAAACGAAAATGAAACCTGGGAAGTGTATACAGATAATGGACGCGAGAAGTCTGGATTACTTGTCTCTGATTGGGTCGAAGAAGCTGCCTCTTTGGGAGCCGGGGAAATACTCGTTACCTCCGTTGATAGAGAAGGAACTGGCAGAGGCTTTGATATCGAACTTATGCGCCAAATCTCTATGAAAGTAACAGTACCAATTATTGCCAGTGGAGGGATGGGTGCAATCTCTGATATCCATGAACTCACCAATCTAACAGAGATTTCTGCTATAGCGATTGCAAACAGTCTCCACTATGAAAAGATCTCAATCAAAGAAATTAAGTCTGAAATCGCGTCTTCAGGTTTCAAGGTGCGCATATGACAGAAATTGAGCAAGTTGCCATTATTGATTATGGTGTTGGAAATTTGTTTAGTGTAAACAAGGCTTTCAGTCGAATAGGGATTGACTCATTTGTAACTTCAGAGCCCAGAGAAATTCTGAAATCTACGAAAGTTGTGCTTCCGGGTGTTGGTGCCTTTCGTAATGGAATGCGGAAGTTAACCGAAGCAGGCTTGGTTTCAGTTGTAAAGGAAGTTGCGAGATCTGGAAAACCTTTGCTTGGGATTTGTCTTGGAGCACAGCTTCTTCTCGAACGGAGTCAAGAATTTGGATTTACCGCAGGACTCGGAATAATTAAAGGTGAAGTGGTTGAAATTCCGAGAGAATCAAGGACCGCGGAGAGCATTCGCGTACCTCATATCGGATGGAACAATTTGATTTACACTGGTGGTACTGCATCAACGAATGGAACAATCCTACAGGCCATTCCAGAAAAGAGTATGGCCTATTTTGTACACTCGTATATGCTGAGCCCAGAAGATTCGCGGCATAGATTGGCCGACGTGGATTACCATGGTATAAATATCTCTGCGGTCATTAAGAGCAACAATGTTACGGGAACCCAATTTCATCCAGAAAAAAGTGGTGAGATTGGACTTCAAATTCTGAGGAACTTCTGTGATTCCTAGACGAATACTGATTATCGGTACAGGCAGCATGGGAATTCGTCACTTTGAAATCGCAAAGAAACTATTCCCAAGTGCGGAAATTGCGATCTATTCGGAATCTGATCGAGAAGCCATATTTCCCCGCGTGCTTTCCTCAAAATCGGAGATAACAGCATTCCAACCGGAGATATCAGTTATTGCCAACCAATCTAGCCGCCATATTGAATTTGCAAACTATCTTGTCAAAATAGGATCACATCTTTTGATTGAGAAGCCAATCTCGTCAAATATGGAGGGAATTGCGGAGACTTTTGAATTAAAGAAAATCTCTAACTCAAAAATTCTCGTTGGCTACAACCTCCGATACTTATCTTCATTTAGATCAGTCAAATCGCTCCTGAAAGAAAAGAGGATTGGGCGTGTACTGGATGTGCGCATTGAGGTTGGACAATCACTTGAGTCGTGGCGACCTGGAAGAGATTATCGAGAAACAGCTTCTGCAAGAAAAATCGATGGTGGAGGAGTCTTGCGGGAGTTAAGCCATGAGCTGGATTACCTAATTGAATTGTTTGGATTCCCATTATGGGTGCAAGCGAACATAAGCAAGGTAAGTGATCTCGAAATCGATGTTGAAGATATCGCGCATATAATCTTGGGATTGACCGATGAAAATGGAGCCGATTTCATGGTTTCTTTGCATTTAGATTTTATTCGCCGAGATACTAAGCGAAACTTTACCGTTATTGGTAGTGAAGCTACCTTAGAATGGAATCTTCTGGATGGATGCGTCAGCCTAAAGTCCCCTGAAGCGCCACAGCGAGAAATATCCCTTCCGGGAAAGGATTCGATGTCGGAGACGTATACCAAGGAGTGGGAGGATTTAATCCAATCCATAAATTCTGACACCGAACCATTTAGTTCATTGGTTAGTTCAGTCAAAACTCTAGAGGTTGTTTTAGCTGCCGAAGAGTCACAAAGGAGTGGCGCTAAGGTACTCCTAAAGTCACTGACAGGGAGATCCAATGACTGATATTGCTTGCTTCATATTTGCGAGAGGTGGATCTAGAGGGTTAAAGAATAAAAACCTATTGGATTTTGCTGGGAAACCTTTGATAGCGTGGACAATCGAACAGGCTCTAGATAACGCTCGAGTCAAACGAGTGATTGTCTCCACAGATTCACCAGAAATTGCTGAAATATCTCAATATTATGGCGCAGAAATTCCCTTTCTAAGGCCACAAGAATTGGCTAGTGATACTTCTCCAGAATTGGATTCATGGAAGCACGCCCTTGAATTCTTGATTGACACTGAGGGTTCGGTTCCAGAGTTATTCCTGTCATTGCCGTGCACAGCACCACTAAGAAGTCAAGATGACATCGACAGAAATATAGATTGCTTTACCGAAAACAAGGCTGATATTGCTATATCTGTAAGCCCTTCGATGAGGAGTCCATATTTCAACATGATTCAGGTTAGCGACAGTGGTCGGGTCAATCTTGTTATTGAGTCAAACACGAAGTACGGTAGGAGGCAAGATGTACCAAAAACTTTTGACATTACAACAGTGGCATACAGCGCAAGACCCCAGTTCATACTTGACACAGATAACCTAATGTCAGGTAAAGTCTTTGCGAGCATAGTAGAACGAGATCGAGCAATTGACATAGACGATGCCATAGACTTTGAAGTAGCTGAGTTTCTCTTCAAAAAGAAAAGTGGAAAAAATGACCCAAAGCCTCTATAAGGATTTGAATGGGAAAACATTACTTATAACAGGTGGATTGGGACATCTAGGTAGAGCACTTTGTGAAGAATTTGCGGCTCAAGGGACTAATTTGATTTTAATCGATAAAATCGAGGAAGATGAGGAATTCACCTCCAAGCTACGAAAAAAAGGCATCCAGACAGCCTTTTTCAAAGTAGATTTTGAATCAGAGGAAAGCCGGAAGTCTCTAATTCAGAATCTACTGGACACCAATAGAATAATTGATGTTCTAATTAATAATGCGGCATTTGTTGGAGCTTCCGAGCTGCAAGGATGGGCAGTGCCTTTCAAGGATCAATCTATTGCGACTTGGCGAAGGGCTTTAGAGGTAAATCTCACTACTCCTTTCCAATTAGTTCAGGGACTAGAACCACTTCTCATGAAATCAACGAACCCTTCGATCATAAACGTTACTTCTATTTATGCCACTTTAGCTCCAGATTGGTCTCTATACGAGGGAACTAATCTTGGAAATCCAGCCGCCTATTCAGCCTCAAAAGGTGGCTTACTGCAACTGACTCGCTGGTTAGCATCCACGCTTGGCCCGAAAGTAAAAGTGAATGCAGTTTCACCGGGTGGGGTCATTAGAAACCAAGATCCAACTTTTATTAAACGATATGAGGAGAAAACGCCTCTTAAGCGAATGGCCACGGAACAGGATGTCGTCTCTGCAATTCTATTCTTGGCTAGCTCGGCGTCTGCGTATATTACAGGAGAAGAAATAAAGGTCGACGGTGGGTGGGGGATTATTTAGCAGGGACTAGGCAGTAGAACTCAAATAATCCCATGAGTAACTAAAGTCTCTCTGAACGAGTTAGCAGTATGCCAAAGAGGGTTGCTATCACTTGAGAATCTAAAATTATCAG
>JACCDI011878340.1_pt1 | contig 12330 bp, 11 predicted proteins | sample 7442791 | NCBI WGS metagenome assembly JACCDI01 (sample SAMN15323434, study PRJNA562643) | freshwater metagenome | isolation source: river surface water | place: USA:Blue River Watershed | collected 2017-08-15
GATGTGTTTGAAACCTTGACTCCGCTTGTTGCGTTTGCTTCAAATTCAGGGAGGGGTTTATTAACAACGATCGCCATAGAACTAATCTCACGTATCAGAAATGAACCGCATGACCGACCAATCTCGGAAGGAGACCCGTCTGGCGGCAATTGAGTATTTTATCCTGAAACCTGTCTGTTTCTCTATAGGGTTTAAATCAGTTACTTAACTTTGGCTCAGTCTGGTTGAGGAATCAGGGCCAAAACCACATGACGGCCTTCACCCGCCAGCACATTGAAAGTTCGGCAAGCCGCCCCGTTGTCCATGGTTTCCACCCCGATGCGCTTGTGAATCAAGCCCTGGATCAGTTTGGGGGCTGGAAATCGGATGCGTTTGCCACTGCCAAAAATGACCAGTTCGGGACTGAAGGGCAGCAGTTCGTCAAAGGCCGCTTGGGAGAGGTTCTCGAAGGTGTCGGCAGACCATTTTTGAGGTCCTTGAACCGAGCACAAAACCAAGGGGCCGCTTTGCAGTTGTCCATTGACGACCACACCTTCATCGCTGTAACTTTGAATGGCGTAGGCGTTGCTGGCATCAGGATGGAGTTTCATGCGTTGGAGTTTCTAAAAAAGAGCCAGTTCTGTGGTCAAATTATAGGTTTTCCCAAGCGACAACACCCCTCGGAGGGATTTTGAAAAATATCCAAAAATCAGCCAAGCTCGCCAACGTTTGTTATGACATTCGCGGCCCCATCATGGACCGCGCCCGACAAATGGAGGAAGAGGGTCACAAAATCATCAAGCTCAACATTGGCAATTTGGCCGTGTTTGGTTTCGATGCGCCTGAGGAAATTCAGCAGGACATGATCCGCAACTTGCCCAATTCAGCAGGTTATTCAGACAGTAAGGGTATTTTTGGTGCGCGCAAAGCGGTCATGCATGAGACCCAAAAACAGGGTATCAAAGGCGTCACCCTCGAAGATATTTATTTGGGCAATGGCGCAAGCGAATTGATCGTCATGGCCACCAATGCATTACTCGACAATGGCGACGAATTGCTTTTGCCAGCCCCCGACTATCCCTTGTGGACGGCGGCGGCCAGTTTGTCGGGTGCCACACCGGTGCATTATGTGTGCAACGAGTCAGAGGGCTGGACCCCAGATTTGGCTGATATTCGGGCCAAAATCACGCCCAAGACCAAGGGCATTGTGGTCATCAACCCCAACAACCCCACCGGCGCCTTGTACAGCGATGACATTCTCATGGGCATCATCGACATTGCCAGAACCCATGGCCTGGTCATTTTTGCCGATGAGGTCTACGACAAAGTTTTGTACGACGGCGTCAAACACACCCCCATTGCCAGCTTGAGCCAAGACGTTCTGACACTCACCTTCAACTCATTGTCCAAAAGTTACCGCTCATGTGGGTACCGTGCCGGTTGGATGATTGTCAGTGGCGACAAGCGTCCCGCAAGTGATTACATCGAAGGTTTGAACATGTTGTCCAACATGCGCCTTTGTGCCAATGTGCCTGGACAGTGGGCCATTCAAACAGCACTGGGTGGCCATCAGAGTATCAATGAGTTGGTCAATGAAGGTGGTCGTTTGCGCAAACAGCGCGATCTGGCCTACGAACTCATCAACGCCATTCCAGGCGTGTCCTGTGTCAAGCCTGTCGCAGCCCTTTACATGTTCCCAAGGCTTGATCCCAAGGTTTACCCCATCAAGGACGATCAACAATTTTTCCTTGAAATGTTGCAAGAAACCAAAGTGATGTTGGTGCAAGGGACGGGATTCAATTGGTCAGCACCCGATCACTTCCGAATTGTGTTCTTGCCCCATCTGGATGATTTGCGCGAGGCCATTGGGCGTATGGCCAAGTTTTTAGAAAAAGCGCGACAGCGCTTTGGTACAGCGGTCTAAGTGAGAAACAAATGAAACCGATTCAAGTTGGCCTGTTAGGCATGGGCACCGTGGGCAGTGGCACATTCAATGTGTTGCGTCGCAATCAAGAAGAAATTCAAAGGCGTGCAGGACGCGGTATTGAAATCACCATGGTGGCCGATTTAGATGTGGCCAAGGCGCAATCCTTGGTTGGACCTCAGATCAAAGTGGTCAGCGATGCGCGTCAAATCATTGCCAATCCCGAAATTGACATTGTGGTGGAGCTCATCGGGGGATATGGCATTGCCAAGAGCTTGGTTTTGGAAGCCATTGCGGCAGGTAAGCACGTGGTCACGGCCAACAAGGCATTGTTGGCGGTTCATGGCACAGAAATTTTTGCTGCAGCCCATGCCAAAGGCGTGATGGTGGCTTTTGAAGCAGCGGTGGCTGGTGGAATTCCCATCATCAAAGCTTTGCGTGAAGGGTTGACGGCCAACAGCATTCAGTGGGTGGCAGGCATCATCAATGGCACCACCAACTTCATCTTGTCTGAAATGCGCGACAAGGGATTGGACTTTGATGTGGTGCTCAAAGAAGCGCAGCGACTGGGATATGCAGAAACCGATCCCACCTTCGACATTGAGGGTGTCGATGCTGCACACAAGGCCACACTCATGAGTGCCTTGGCTTTTGGCATTCCCGTTCAGTTTGACAAAGCCTACATCGAAGGCATTACCAAACTGGGGGCAGCCGACATCAAGTACGCCGAGCAGTTAGGCTATCGCATCAAATTGCTGGGTATTACCAAGCGCACGGATGCAGGGGTTGAGCTTCGTGTTCACCCCAGTTTGGTTCCCACTCAGCGCTTGATTGCCAATGTGGAAGGTGCCATGAATGCCGTCATGGTGCAAGGGGATGCCGTGGGAACTACCCTCTACTACGGCAAAGGCGCTGGCTCCGAGCCCACAGCCAGTGCGGTGATTGCCGACTTGGTCGACATCACTCGTTTGCATACGGCCGACCCGTTGAACCGGGTTCCGCACCTGGCCTTCCAACCCGATGCCATGAGCAGTTTGAAAATTTTGCCCATGGCCGATGTGGTCACCAGCTACTACCTGCGTCTGCGTGTTGCCGATGAGGCTGGCGTTTTGGCCAAAGTCACAGGCTTGTTGGCCGAAGCCAACATCAGCATTGATGCCGTCCTTCAGCGTGAAGCAGATCAGGTGAGCCAAGCGGGTGAGAACCAAACAGATGTGATCATCCTCACGCACGACACGCGCGAAGGCAAGATGAACGACGTATTGGCGCAGATGCAAGCTTTGCCCACTGTGATGGCACCGATTACCAAAATTCGCAAGGAAGAGCTGAACTGATGCGATATTTGTCCACTCGCGGTCATGCAGATCGCAAAAGATTTTGCGAAATTTTGCTGGAAGGCTTGGCGCCCGATGGGGGCTTGTATCTGCCTGAAACATACCCGCAAATTTCGCCAGCGCAGCTGGGTCGTTTGCGTCAAGTGTTCAACACACAGGGCTATGCCGCATTGGCATACGAAGTGTTGTCTTTGTACATCGATGACATTCCTTCTGCCGACCTGCGTGCCTTGTGCGAGAAAACATACACCGAAGCCATTTTTGGCACGCCACAAATTGTGCCCCTGAAGCCCCTTCAAACCAAGGCCGCATTGGGCGCAACTGTCTATCTGCAAGCCCTGTCCAATGGCCCCACCTTGGCTTTCAAGGACATGGCCATGCAGTTGCTTGGCAATTTGTTTGAGTACGAACTCACGCGTCGCCATGCTGAACTCAACATCTTAGGCGCCACTTCTGGCGACACAGGCAGCGCTGCCGAGTACGCCATGCGTGGCAAAAAAGGGGTGAGGGTTTTCATGACAAGCCCTGAGGGCCGAATGAGTCCTTTCCAGCAAGCTCAAATGTTCAGCTTGCTCGATGCCAATATTCACAACATCGCCATTGAAGGCGTGTTCGACGATTGCCAAGACATTGTGAAGGCGGTGAGCAACGATTTGGAATTCAAGCGCAAATACAAAATTGGCACTGTCAATTCCATCAACTGGGCGCGCTTGTTGGCGCAGGTGGTGTATTACTTTGCGGGCTACTTTCAAGCCACCCAAAACGACACACAAAAAGTCAGCTTCAGTGTGCCAAGCGGCAACTTTGGCAATGTGTGTGCAGGGCACGTTGCCCGCATGATGGGCTTGCCCATTGCGCACCTTGTGGTGGCCACCAATGAAAATGACGTGCTCGATGAGTTTTTCAAAACAGGCGTTTACCGCGTTCGCGGAACCGCCGATACGCACGAAACATCCAGTCCGTCGATGGACATTTCTAAAGCCAGCAACTTTGAACGTTTTGTGTTTGACCTGCTGCAGCGTGATGCAACGCGGGTTAAAAATTTATTCCAAGACCAATTGAGTCAATCCGGTCAATTCAATTTGGGTCAAGACCCGCTGTTTGCACAAGCAAAAAGCCAATACGGTTTCTTAAGTGGCCGAAGCACCCATGCGGATCGTCTGAAAACCATTCAAGATGTTTATGCAGACAATCACATCATGATTGACACCCACACAGCCGATGGCCTGAAGGTGGCCGTGCCGTTGGCCCAAGCTGATGTGCCCATGTTGGTGCTTGAAACAGCTTTGCCAATCAAGTTTGCGGCCACTTTGGTGGAGGCCCTGGGCCGTGAACCAGACCGCCCCGCCAAATTTGAAGGCATCGAGGCCTTGCCCAAGCGAGTCTCGCTCATGCCCAAATCGGTAGATGCCGTGAAGGCTTACATTGTTCAGCATTGCGATTGAGTGACATGACTGTCGACAAGGCTGCCAAGCGTCCCCCTTTGATGTCTTTAGACGAAGCCTTGAGCTTGGTTTTGAAGGATGTGACCGTATTGACCCAAACCGATTGGGTCCATACTTTTGAAGCCGATGGCCGTGTTTTGTCAGAAGACCTGGTGTCTCAGCTGCAAGTGCCGCCTCAAGACAATTCTTCCATGGACGGCTACGCACTGCGCATTGAAGATGTCACTCAATTGGGCTCGCGTCTAAAAGTCACGCAAAGAATTCCTGCAGGTCACCATGGTCATGCCTTAGGGCAGGGCGAAGCTGCTCGCATTTTCACGGGTGCCCCCATTCCAGAAGGGGCCAATGCCGTGGTTATGCAAGAGGACACGCAAGCCTTGGAGGCTGCCAATTCTCAAACCGATATGCCAGAAGTTTTGATCAACACCATGCCTCTAACGGGACAGTGGATTCGCCGCAGCGGTGAAGATGTTGCCAAGGGAGCCGTGGTGCTTTCCAAAGGCACCCGCCTGAATCCGGCAGGCTTGGGTTTGGCTGCAAGCATTGGCGCCGCCAAATTGAAAGTAACGCGCAAACCGCGGGTTGCCTTGTTTTCAACTGGCGATGAACTGGTCATGCCCGGTGATGTATTGCCTGAAAACATGCGACCCGGCGCCATTTACAACTCCAATCGGTTTTTCTTGCGAGCCTTGTTGGTGCGGGCAGGCTGTGAGGTCACCGATCTGGGCATCGTGCCAGATCGATTTGATGCCACCTTGAAAGTGCTTAAAGATGCTGCAGATCGCCACGATTTGGTGTTAACCAGCGGCGGCGTATCGGTTGGGGAAGAAGACCATGTGAAACCTGCCGTTGAGGCGCTTGGCGGCCTGAATTTGTGGCAAATTTCGATGAAGCCGGGCAAGCCTTTTGCGTTTGGTTTTCTTCAATCTCAGGCCACCCGTCACTCCGCCTATTTCATGGGTTTGCCCGGCAATCCTGTGTCGAGCTTTGTCACCTTCCAACTGTTGGTCAGACCTTTCTTGTTGGCCCTACAAGGTGTGAGTTCAGTTCAAGCAGAGCCGTTGCAAATGAGAGCAGACTTCAATTTGCCCAAGCCTGACAAACGCAGAGAATTTTTGCGTGTCAAACGCAATGCAAATGGTGGTTTGGATTTATTTCCCAATCAAAGCTCTGGCGTTCTCACCTCCGTGGTTTGGGGCGATGGCGTGGTGGACAACGCTGGCTCAAACCCCATTCAATCTGGCGATGTGGTTCGCTTCTACCCTTTCTCGGAGTGGTTGCAATGAAAATCACGGTGCGTTACTTTGCATCGCTGCGCGAGGCCATTGGCCAATCGCAGGAAGACCTGCATACATCCGCCAGCCGAGCTGGAGAAGTGCGAGATGAATTGCTGGCGCGCGGGGGTGCTTATGCTTGCTTGAGTCGAGAGCGCTCAGTTCGATTGGCACTCAATCAGATCATGGTTGAAGAAGATGCGCTGCTTCAAGAGAATGCAGAGTTGGCTTTTTTTCCGCCAGTCACAGGCGGCTAAATCATGACGGCCCGAGTTGTCATTCAAACTGAAGACTTCAATGTTTCACAGGTATTGAATCAGTTGCGGGCTGGCGATTTGAGGGTTGGCGCTATTTGCAGTTTTGTGGGCACGGTGCGCGACACCCGTTTGCTCTCGGGTAAGGCTGCCGATGAAATTGTTTCAATGACCCTTGAACACTATCCTGGGATGACGGAGTCTGCCATCGAAGCCATGATTGACGAAGCACATCAACGCTTTGATTTTTATCAAGCCCATGTCATTCACCGTGTGGGTGACTTAAAACCCGCTGATCAAATTGTCTTGGTGGCTGTGACGTCTGCCCATCGCGGCGAAAGTTTCAAGGCTTGTGAATTCCTCATGGATTACCTCAAAACGCAGGCACCGTTTTGGAAAAAAGAAGCCACCCCGGAGGGTGCCAAGTGGGTTGACGCGCGGGTGAGTGACGACGAAGCGCTGGCGCGTTGGGGTATTCAATCTCGCAATCGAGGATGAATCAGAGTCTGAATCTGAATCTGAAGGGTGTTTCAGTGCCTGTAGGTCGGGCGTTCAGATGGCGGCGATTCAAGGTGTTCAGCGCGCTGCGAAAAATCGGGCTGCTGCCACTGCGCCTTCTTCAAAGATTGCTCAATCAGGTGCAAGAGCCCATGCAGCAATGCGGCTTGTAAATTGAACTCACATGAGGCGCCGCTGGCGCTGTCGCCACTTTTGTCTTGAAACAACAAAACCAAGCTGCCGCTGTTGTGAAGATTGAGTTGCACATCGGTGACCAACATGGGCGTCTCACCGAGCGGAAGCTTGCGATTCTCAGAAACAAATGGCGTGGAAAAATCTGCTTTGGCCAGAAATTTTTCACGTTTCAAATCAGCCAACATTTGCTGGGCTGTGGTGTCTGTGGCCATCACTTGAGGATCGCGCGCTTCGAGCCGAACCACAGAGGCTTGCAGGTGCGGTAGCAATCTCAGCGTCATGGCCCGAGTGAGCCAAAGTCTGAATTCTTGGTTGTCCTGGTTGCTCACCCGTAGCGACAAGCGGTCTTGACGTTCGTCATACTGGACTGACATCTGGTGAATGTTCATGGGCTTATTTTAGGGCCAGAGTCGCTTTGTCAGACTCAATTGACTTAAGCACTTGAAAAATACCCTGATCGGCCCAAAATGAAGTGCATAGGAGATTCAAATGCGAATTGACAAACTCACCACGAAGTTTCAAGAAGCGCTGGGCGATGCTCAAACCCTGGCCTTGGGCAAGGATCACGCTTACATCGATCCCGCCCACGTTTTATTGGCCATGCTGCAGCAGCAAGATGGCCCGAAAGCGCTGCTTCAAAGGGCTGGCGTCAATATGACGTCTTTGATGTTTGCTGCCAATGCGGCTGTGGAGCGTTTGCCGCAGGTCACAGGTCAAGATCAGGTTCAGGTGGGTCCTGAATTGGTTAAGTTAATGCAGGCCGCCGAAAAAGAGTCCCTCAAAAGAGGCGATACATTCGTTGCCAGTGAACTCTTTTTGTTGGCTTTGGCCGATGGCAAGTCTGAATTGTCCCGAACGGTCAAAGCTGCAGGCCTCAGTCGGCAAAGCTTAGAGACAGCCGTCGATGCCGTTAGAGGAGGGCAAAACGTGAACAGTGCCGAATCGGAGGGCCAGCGTGAGTCTCTCAAGAAATATTGTCTGGACTTAACTGAACGTGCGCGCATGGGCAAGCTCGACCCTGTGATTGGCCGCGATGATGAAATTCGACGCGCCATTCAGGTCTTACAACGCCGTACCAAAAACAATCCTGTGCTCATAGGTGAGCCTGGTGTGGGCAAAACCGCCATTGTGGAGGGTTTGGCTCAGCGTATTGTGGCGGGCGAGGTACCCGATTCGCTCAAGGGGAAGCGGGTCTTGTCTTTGGACATGGCGTCATTGCTTGCCGGCGCTAAGTTTCGAGGAGAGTTTGAGGAACGTCTGAAGTCAGTGCTCAGTGAGCTGGCCAAAGACGAAGGGCAGACCATTGTGTTCATTGATGAATTGCACACCATGGTGGGAGCAGGCAAAGCAGAAGGTGCCATGGATGCCGGCAACATGCTAAAGCCCGCTTTGGCACGGGGTGAGTTGCACTGCGTTGGTGCCACCACCTTAGATGAATACCGCAAATACATCGAAAAAGACGCAGCCCTTGAGCGGCGATTCCAAAAGATTTTGGTGGGTGAGCCTAGCGTCGAAGCCACCATTGCCATTTTGCGCGGTTTGCAAGAAAAATACGAAATTCACCATGGTGTCGACATCACAGACCCGGCCATTGTGGCGGCAGCCGAACTGAGTCACCGCTATATCACCGACCGGTTTTTGCCCGACAAAGCCATCGATTTGATTGACGAAGCAGCTTCCAAAATCAAAATTGAAATTGACTCAAAGCCAGAGGTCATCGACAAACTAGACAGGCGTCTGATTCAACTTCAGATTGAACGCGAAGCGGTGAAAAAAGAAACCGACGAAGCTTCGCAAAAAAGATTGAGCCTGATTGAAGAAGAAATCGCTAGCTTGAAAAAAGAAGCCGCCGATTTAGAAGAAATTTGGAAGACCGAAAAAGCGCAAGCGCAGGGCAGTCAAAATGTGCGCGAAAAAATTGACCAGTTGCGTCAGCAAATTGAAGAGCTGACCCGCAAAGGCGACTTCAACAAAGTGGCGGAGTTGCAATACGGCAAATTGCCTGAGCTAGAAAAGCTACTCAAAGAAACCCAAGCCAACGAACTCAATCCCGCTGCAGGCTCTGCGCCGCGATTGCTTCGCACCCAAGTGGGTGCAGAAGAAATTGCTGAAGTGGTCAGCCGTGCCACCGGTATTCCTGTCTCCAAAATGATGCAGGGTGAACGCGAAAAGTTGCTTCAAATGGAAGTCAAGTTGCACGAACGAGTGGTGGGTCAAGATGAGGCCATTGCGGCTGTGTCACATGCCATTCGCCGTTCACGTTCAGGTTTGTCAGACCCCCAAAGGCCGACAGGGTCTTTCTTATTCCTAGGACCTACTGGGGTTGGAAAAACCGAGTTGTGCAAAGCACTTGCGGGTTTCTTGTTCGACAGTGAAGACCACCTCATTCGCATCGATATGAGTGAGTTCATGGAAAAGCATTCGGTGGCTCGACTGATTGGAGCGCCTCCGGGTTATGTTGGCTATGAAGAAGGGGGTTACTTGACGGAGGCGGTTCGTCGCAAGCCTTATTCCGTGCTGCTCTTGGATGAGGTTGAGAAAGCCCACCCTGATGTTTTCAATGTACTCTTGCAGGTGTTGGACGATGGCCGCCTGACCGACGGTCAAGGCCGCACGGTGGACTTCAAAAATACCGTGATTGTGATGACCTCCAACATTGGCTCGCATCTGATTCAAGCCAAGGTGGGGGAGCCCAATGAGGACATCAAAGACGCAGTTTGGGGTGAGCTTAAAAATCACTTCCGTCCTGAATTTTTAAATCGCATCGACGAAACGGTGGTGTTCCACAGTTTGGATGCCAAACACATTGAATCGATTGCCAAAATTCAATTGAAAATATTGGAAGCTCGTTTGGCCAAGATGGATCTGCAATTGGAGGTTTCAGCCGCTGCTTTGGCCGAGTTGGCCAAGGTGGGTTTTGATCCTGTCTTTGGTGCCCGTCCTCTGAAGCGCGCCGTTCAGCAAAGGATCGAAAATCCCTTGTCCAAATTGTTGTTGGAAGGCAAGTTCTTGCCCAAATCGGTCATTCCGGTGGATGTCGACCCCGTCAAGGATCCAGGCGTCTTTAAATTCGACCGAATTGTGAATTAAAGACGCAAGCACAACCGTCTCACATGGCGCTTTGAAAGTATCATGCGGCCTTCACTACTTGAGGCTGTATGAGCAATCAAAACGTCAATCAGAAAGAAGCTGTCAAACCTGCCCAAATGGGTGGCCACCTTTTGGTCGAGTGCCTCATTGCGCAGGGTGTGACCCATGCTTTTGGGGTTCCTGGCGAAAGTTATTTGGCAGTCTTGGATGGTTTTCACAAGTACCAAGATCAAATTCAATTTGTCACTTGTCGGCAGGAGGGCGGTGCTGCGTTCATGGCAGACGCTCAAGGCCGTTTAACGGGCCGTCCTGGCGTTTGTTTTGTCACGCGGGGGCCAGGTGCTACCAATGCGTCTATTGGCGTCCATACGGCGTTTCAAGATTCAACCCCCATGGTTTTGTTTGTGGGCGATGTGGCCTCAGACACCCGCGACCGAGAAGCCTTCCAAGAAGTCGACTTTTGCGCCTTCTTTGGCCCCAGCACCAAGGGCATGGCCAAGCGCGTAGAAAGAATTGACGATGCCAAGCGCATACCAGAGTACGTTGCTCGTGCTTTTTCGACAGCCATGAATGGCCGGCCAGGCCCGGTGGTACTGGTGCTGCCTGAGGACATGCTGACGCACGAGGTGACTCAAAGGCCGCTACCGAAACTGGAGCCCGTTGAAGCTTGGAGCGATCCTGGCAGTTTGCGTCAGCTGCGTGAGATGCTGTTGTCTGCGCAAAAGCCCTTTGTGATTGCAGGTGGCGGAGCTTGGACCACTCAGTCTGCCCAAGCCCTTCAAAGATTTGCTGAAAATTGGCAGTTGCCAGTCGGCAATGCGTTTCGGTTTCAAGACACCTTTGACAATTTCCACCCCCTTTATGCCGGTGATGTCGGTATTGGCATCAACCCTAAACTTGCGCAGCGCATCAAAGAAAGCGACTTGATCATAGCCATAGGGCCGCGCTTGGGAGAGATGACCACCAGTGGCTATACATTGCTTGAAGTGCCCAAACCCAAGCAAAAGTTGGTGCATATCCATGCCAGTGCAGAAGAGCTCAATCGGGTGTACCACGCCGATTTGGCCATTTGCGCCACCATGAATGCCGCGGCTAGGAGTTTGGAAGTCTTGACCGCGCCCCCAAGCGTGCCATGGTCCGATTGGGCGCTTCAAGCCAATGCCGATTACCAGGCCAATACGCAAGCGCAAGCTTTGGCTGGCTTGCCTGCAGACTCTGCCAACGGTCTTGTCAACATGCCAGAAGTGGTCGCCGCTTTACAGCGTCATTTACCGGCTGATGCCGTACTCACCAATGGCGCGGGAAATTTTGCCAGTTGGGTTCACCGGTATTACAAACACCATGGCTTGAGCAAGGGTCACAAAACACAATTGGCGCCCACCGTTGGCGCCATGGGCTACGGCGTGCCTGCAGGCGTAGCTGCTTCGGTGCTGACTGGGCGTGTCGCTTTCACCATTGCAGGTGACGGCGACTTTCTGATGAACGGGCAGGAGTTGGCCACGGCCACGCAGCATGGTGCCAAATCAATTGTGGTACTTCTGAACAATGGCATGTATGGCACGATCAGGATGCATCAGGAAAGAGACTTTCCGACCCACAACATGGGCTCCAATTTGAACAACCCCCACTTTGCCAACTTGGCCAAAGCCTATGGCTATGAGGGCATTCGAATTTCGAAAACGGAAGAGTTTGAGCCTGCCTTGATGGAGGCATTGGCGCGCAATCAAGGTACCTTGATTGAAATCATGCTTGACCCAGAAGTCATCACCACACGCGGCACTTTGTCGGCCATCACTCAGAATGCATTGAAGACCCAGTGAGCGTCTGAGCATGCATAAAAAAAGCCGGGGTGACCCGGCTTTTTTCATTGGAGAAACACTGAATTACTTCAAGTGCTTGCCAATCAAGCCAGCCAATTCAAACATGGTGACTTGTGCTTTACCGAACACCGCTTTGAGTTTGTCATCGGCGTTGATGTTGCGCTTGTTGACTTTGTCTTGCAGGCCGTGCTTCTTGATGTAGACCCACAACTTGCTCACGACTTCTGTGCGTGGCAGTGGAGCTGCACCCACCACAGCAGCCAATGCGGCGCTAGGTGTCAAAGCCTTCATGAAAGCCGCATTAGGTGTGCGCTTTTTAGCGGGGGCTTTTTTGGCTGCTGGCTTTTTAGCTGGAGCAGCCTTCTTAGCAGGAGCAGCTTTTTTAGCTGCGGGTTTTTTGGCGGGTGCTGCCTTCTTTGTAGGACCAGCTTTTTTCGCTGGGGTATTTTTTGCAGTTGCCATTTTGACATTCCTTAATTCGGAAGTTTGTTCGAAGCCGGACACTTATAAAACCGGC
>JACCDI010253723.1_pt1 | contig 12326 bp, 10 predicted proteins | sample 7442791 | NCBI WGS metagenome assembly JACCDI01 (sample SAMN15323434, study PRJNA562643) | freshwater metagenome | isolation source: river surface water | place: USA:Blue River Watershed | collected 2017-08-15
AGGCGTGGTGCTCGACATCACCGCCCGAAGCCCCTAGGTCGGACCTTCAGGACAGCACGGGCCTCACTTGTAGGTCGGACCTTCAGGTCCGATGTTGGATGTTATTGCCGCAATTTGCGCGAGTGACTGTGCACCGCCTCGATCAGGGCCGAGACATGCTCGGGGGGCGTGAACTGGCTGATGCCATGGCCCAAATTGAAGATGTGTGTGGGCCCGGTTTGTGTGGTGTCGGTGTGCGGTTGGCCAAAACTGTCGAGCACGCGGCAAGCTTCCTTGGCGATCTGCTCGGGCGGCGCGAAGAGCACGTTCGGATCGATGTTGCCCTGCAAGGCCTTGCCCGGGCCACCCACCTGTCCGCCCACCAAGGCACGCGCACGGCCCAGGTTCATGGTCCAGTCTAGGCCCAGCACGGCGCAGTTGAGACCCGCCATCTCGGGCAGCCACAAGCCGCCGCCTTTGGTGAACACGATGCTGGGGATGCGTTGGCCGTTGTGCTCGGTCTTCAATTGCGAGAGAACGCGTGCGGTGTAGGCCAGGCTGAATTCTTGGAACGCGCCATCGGCCAGCACGCCGCCCCAGCTGTCGAAGATCATGGCCGCTTGCGCGCCCGCTTCGATCTGGGTGTTCAGGTACAGGGCCACGGCATCGGCGTTGATCTCCAAAATGCGGTGCATCAGGTCGGGGCGGCTGTACATCAGGCTTTTGACCTGGCGGTAGTCGTCCGAGCCCGCACCTTCGACCATGTAACAAGCCAGCGTCCAGGGGCTGCCTGAAAAACCGATCAAGGGCACACGGCCATTGAGCGCTTTGCGGATCGAAGTCACGGCGTCGAACACGTAGCGCAGCTTGTTCATGTCGGGCACGGCCAGCTCGGCCACGGCGGCTTCGTCGCGCACGTTTTTGGCAAAGCGCGGGCCTTCACCTTGTGCAAACGACAGACCCAGGCCCATAGCGTCGGGCACGGTGAGGATGTCGCTGAACAAAATCGCCGCGTCAAAAGCGTAGCGCTCCAAAGGCTGCAAGGTCACTTCGGTGGCGTAGTCCACATTGGTGGCCAGGCCCATGAAGCTGCCGGCCTTGGCGCGGGTGGCGCAGTACTCGGGCAAGTAGCGACCGGCTTGGCGCATCAGCCAGATGGGCGTGTGGTCGGTGGCTTGGCGCAGGCAGGCGCGCAAAAAGGTGTCGTTGGCCAGGGGCGCAAACGAAGAATTCGAGGGGGATGCGGAACTTGTGCTCATCCCCCGATTGTCGCAGGTGCTTGGGGTTGAGCTCAGAGCCCCCGCAGTGCCGTTTGAACTTCGGCCACCGAGGGCAATTCCGACAAGATGACCGGTGCTTTGCCCGGCGCATACAGGGCGTAGACCGGCACGCCGTTGCGGCCCAAAGCGGCCAAGGTTTGGGTGATGGCCGCGTCGCGCCGCGTCCAATCGGCCCGCAAAAGCGTGACTTTGCGGGCGTCAAAGTCGGCCAGCAAGGCCGCATCGGACAAGGTGGTTTTCTTGTTGTACTGGCAGGTCACGCACCACGCGGCGGTGAAGTCCACAAACACGGGGCGACCAGCGGCCAGTTCGGACTGCACACGGGCTTCGGACCAGGCTGGCCAGCGGGGCTGGGCCTCGCTGCTGACCGCTTGTGAGGCCGGCGCTTCGCGCAGCGCGGCGGGCAGCACACCCGCACAAAGCCAGGCCAAGGTGGCCAGGGCCAGTGCGCTCAGCACTCCTCGGGCGCGGCCTTGCAGGCCCCAAGCCCAAGCAGTAAAGGCCACGCACAGCAGCACCGCCAGCAGGCTGCTGGCCCCGTCGATGCCGGCTTGCTGGCCCAGCACCCACAGCAGCCAAATCACGGTGGCGAACATTGGAAAAGCCATGGCCTGACGGAAAACCACCATCCAAGCCCCGGGCCTGGGCAAGGCGCGGGCCACCGCTGGCCAAAGGCTGGCTGCCAGATACGGCAATGCCATGCCCACGCCCATGGTCGCAAAGACGCTCAGGGCTTGCCACGCCGGCAAGGCAATGGCCAAGCCCAGTGATGCCCCCATGAATGGCGCGGTGCAAGGTGAAGCGATCGCCACCGCCAAGACGCCGGACAGCGCTGCGTTGACCGTGTGGTGACGGCTTTGCCAACCCGCCAAGCGGCTGGGCACCATCTGGCCGAACTCAAACAAACCGGCCAGGTTCAGACCCAGCAAGGTGAAGAGCACCGCCAGTGCCGCGACCACGGCCGGGGTCTGCAATTGAAAGCCCCAGCCCAATTGCTCGCCGGCACTGCGCAGCGTCAACAAGGCCGCCCCCAGCAAGACCAGCGACAACACCACACCGGCGGTGTAGGCCAAGCCCGCAGCGCGGTGCTCGGAGCGGCTCTGGCCTGGCTGGGCAAAGCCCAGCACCTTGATGGCCAGCACCGGGAATACACAAGGCATGAGGTTGAGCAGCAAACCACCGATGAAGGCGCCCAACAAAGCCAGAGCCAGACTGCCTGTGCCGCTGGGCGCCGTGGTTTGGGCGTTGTCTTGCAGCGCTTTGGCCAGCGCTGGCGACACGGCCGCCGCAGGCGCCAAAGCGGGCCATGTGCCTTGGACGGGGCTGGTCACTTCCAAAGCAGGTGCTTGGGGCGAGGTCTCCGGGCCTTGGGCGATGACCCACGACAAAGCGCTGGGACTTTCGCTGCGTTCGTCCGAGACGGGCACTTGCGCTGTCCACCGATCGCCCTGCCAGTTTTGCGTCCAGGTTTTGCCCTGCACGGCCGCGTTGTTCACCACATGGGGTGTGACGGGGAACAGGCTCAAGGTTTGGCCACGCCAAGCGGGGGGCAGCTGGTCAATTTGGAGCGACAGGCTGCGGCCATCGGCCGAGAGGCTGACCGGGTGTGCGCCTGGAAGGGCTTGGGGGGTTTGCTTATGGGCGGCGTCAAACAGGCCGCTGTGCAGGGCCGTGGCGCTTTGCACCGGCAGGCTCAGCTCAAACTGGCCTTCTTGCGGGATGCACTCTTGACGGCAGACCAGCCATTCGGCCTGCAGCTGGATTTTCACCGGGCCCACCACGGGCACTTTGAAATCGGGGCCTACTGTGACGGCCACTGGCAGCAGCACCGTGCCTTCGTAGCCGTAGTTGGCCAGGGTTCCGATGGGGATTTTCTTGGGCAGAGGCCAGGCGATCTCGCCCACTTGCAAGCCCGCCGGCAATTTCCACTGCAAGCGTGTGGGCAGGCCCGAGTCGCCGGGGTTTTGCCAGTAAGTGTGCCAATGCGGCTGGTGCTGGATTTGCAGGCCCAGCCAGAAGCTTTGCCCGGCTTGAATGCCTTGCGGCGCATGGGCCAGTAAATCGGCACGGACTTGGTCGGTTTTGACGGTGGCGCTCAGCACCTGGGCTTGGCTGTTCAGTGGCAGAAGGCACAAAAGTGCCATGGCACAGGTGGCACTTGTGCGCGTGCAGGCGTGGCGCAGAGCAGTCAAGAAAAGCATCGGGTTCAACATCAGGCGGTCTGGCGCCCTCTGGGCGAGGGCCTTGCTTGGAAAGTGGCACTGTACACCGAGGTGCCCCGCTCCATTAAGATGCGGGCATGCATACCCCTCACCGTTTTTGGGCCGACCTGACGACCACCGACTTTGCCGAGTTGGCGCTGGACCGCACCATCGCCGTCTTGCCCGTGGCCGCGACCGAGCAACACGGTCCGCATCTGCCGTTGTCGGTTGACACCGATTTGGTCCATGGGGTGGTGTCGGCCAGCTTGCCGCATTTGCCAGCCGATTTGCCGGTCTTGTTTTTGCCCACGCAAACGGTGGGCTTTAGTCCCGAACACGCCCGCTTTGCTGGCACCTTGACGCTCAAGTCCGAAACCATCGTCCGTTTGTGGACCGACATTGGCGAATCGGTGGCTGCCAGCGGTGTGCGCAAGCTGGTGCTGTTCAACGCCCACGGCGGGCAGGTCAGCGTGATGGATCTGGTTGCGCGTGATTTACGCGCCCGCCTGGACATGCTGGTGTACAGCGTGAGCTGGTTCAACCTGCCCTTGCGCGATGCCCAAGGCCAAGACGTGAACGCCCTGTTCACCCCCCAAGAACACCGCTTTGGCGTGCATGCCGGCGATGTGGAAACGTCCATGATGCGGGCCTTGAAACCCGGCTTGGTGCGCATGGTGGCAGCGCAAGATTTTCGGTCCACCTCACAAGACCGCGCCGAGCGTTTTGAGATCTTGGGCAATGGCCGCAGTGCCAAGCTGGGCTGGCAAATGCAGGACTACAACGCGCACGGGGCTGCAGGCAATGCGGCCGCGGCCACAGCCGAAAAAGGCCAAGCCTTGCTGGACGCCTCTGGTCGCGCTTTGGCCCAGTTGCTGGTCGAAATCGATCGCTTGCCGGCCGACACCTTGCGCTCGCACACGGCCTGAAGCTTCAGAAGCTGGGCAAGACCAGTTCGCAGTGGTCGCGGCTGACGCTGCGTGGACATTCGCGCGTGGTGTCCAGGCAGCCGCCTTCGGCATACACGCCTTTGGCATCTCGCATGCGCAGCATGCGGCTGAGCACCTGTTGCAACGCTTGCGGGTCGGCCAGGGTCTGCGCCACGCGTTGCTCGACCACGCTTTCATCCATTTGCAATTGGCCTTGTGCGTCGGTGTGGACGCCATCGCGCCAATGGTAAATCTCGATGGCTTTGGACTCGAGGGTGAAGGGCTGGTCGCGTTTCCAGAAGTTGCTGAAGAAGCCGCCGCCCAGATAAATCACCCAGGAGCCTTCGTAGCCCATCACATCCGATGAGCGCTCATCGGGGTTGCGAAACCACAGGCGGTCACCCGGCACGTAGTAGCGCGCGGGCAGGGGCTGGGCCATGCTGCCGTATTCGACCAGGTACACGTCGTGGAACTGCCCCGAGCGGATGGCGTGGACCTCGTTGATGGCCTGCAATTGGGCCAGCATGTCAGGGTGGTGCGCTCTCAGCTCTTGAGCAATGCCCAGCAAGATCACATATTCGGTCGCACGGTAACAAGAAAAGTCGTAAAGCTTGCCGGTGGCTTCGGGCTGCGTGGCGGCGATCAAGGCATCGATCAGGCAGCACCCAGGCTTGAGGGTGAAGCCGCTTTCTTCGTCGTATTGCCAGAGGTCTTCGGGGCGCTCGGCCGCTTCGGTTTTGAAGGCCAGCGCTGTCTTGCGTGCGGCCAGCGTCATGTGGCGGCGCACACGGACATGCGAGCGCAAAGCCTCCAAACTGGCAAAACTGAAACGCAGCGGCGAACCCAGCAAGGCCACCACGATTTCGCGCTCCAGGGCCATCACATCGCTGGACAGGGCTTCGTGCGCGAGGTGTTGGTGCAGCGACAAGGTGTTGTGCTGGGGCATCCAGGCCGCTTGCTGTTCTTGGCGCAGGCTCAATGCGCATTGCAGGCCCTGAGCGGTGGGAACGATGAAGGTTTGCGCGATGTTTTCGAGTTGGTAGCTCGCAAGCCACTGAGCCAATTGCCGCTGTGTCGGGGCATCGGTTCCGGGCTCGCAGGGCAGCGCGATGCCGCCCTCTCGCAATTCAAGTGCCGCATGTGCGGCATACGCATTCATGCAGACATTGTGCCTACAAAGCGTGTGGTTTTTCCTAGGGAATTACGAGGTGTTTCAGGCGTAAGTGACCCATTCGCGGTGCGCAGCCGAGTCCAGGTGTGGCAGCGTGTTGTAGGTCAGCAGCATGTGGCGCTTGGGGTTGAAGACAAACTCGGTCAGCGCCGTGTTCCGGATGCGCAGGTTCAGCTCGATCGTGGTTTCAGCGGGTGCGCCCAGGACCTGACCGACAGCGGTTGAAATGGGGCCGCCGCTGGAGACGATCATCACATCCCCCGAATGGTTTTGCCGCACATGGTCCAGTGCCGCTTCGATGCCGCCAACAAAGTCTTTGTAGCTGGGCATGCCGCGCGGTTGTGTGCGTCCGGCCATCCAAGCTTGCAGGGCGTCGCGCAGCAGCCGAAAGTGGTGGCGGTACAGCTCCGGGGTGTCGGGTTTGGCCAGGGGCTCGGGATGGATGGCTTCGATCAACGCGTGGCTGTCGTATTCGTTCAGGCCAGGCCAGACCTCGGGGGTGTGCGTCAGGCCTGCCCCTTGGGCAATGCCTTCCCAGGTTTGGCGGTGGCGTTTGAGGCTGCCCATCAGCACCGCCTCCACCGGCTGGACCTGCAGTTTGGCTTGCAGGTATTGGCCCAAGCGCAGGGCTTGTTGGTGTCCCAGCGGGCTGAGTTGATCGTAATCATCGGCCCCGAACGAGGCTTGTCCGTGGCGGACCAAATAGAGTGTTCCCATGCGCTGCGATTGTGCGCAGTCGCTGGGTGCGGCCCTGTCGCTGGGGTGATTGGGCCTACAGCATGACCTGGCCGCTGATGCAGCCGATCACATCGCCGCCGACCCAAACTTGACCTTGCGCATCACGCGACAAAAAGACTTGTCCGGCGCGGCCCAGCGCTGTGCCTTGCCGTGCGCTGTAGGCGTTGGGCATGTGGCCTTCGGCCATCAACCATTGCGCCAGCGAGGCATTGAGGCTGCCGGTGACGGGGTCTTCGGCGATGCCGACAGGCGCCGCAAAAGCGCGCACTTCCAAATCGGTCGGGTCTTGAGCCAAACTGGAGCGCTCTTGTGCAAAGGCGCGGGCCTCGCGGTTGGCGCGGCGGATCAGGCCCGTTGCAGGCGCAGCCCTGCGTGCGGCCACCCCGACTTTGGTGTTCAGGCGTTTGAGTGCGGCATGGTCGGGCTGCAAGGCCAAGACGGTCTCGACATCGGCCAGGCATAAGCCCAGCCAATGCGGCCCATTGTTCAGGTTCTGTGCGGCCAACACTTCGTCGGCCTGCAGGCCCAGCGCCGCCAAGACGTCGGCCAGCAGGTCCGCATCGGGCGTCTCACGCTGCAAAGGGGGGGCGGCAAAAGCCCAACGGCCTTCGAGCGATTTCAGCGTCACCAGGCCCACGCCGCATTCTTGCACCAGCTGGCCGTTTTGCCGAGGCTGCCCACCGGCATTCAGCCAAGCATGGGCGGTGCCCAGCGTGGGGTGGCCCGCAAAGGGCAGCTCCATGCCAGGCGTGAAGATGCGCACGCGGTAGTCGGCCCCGTCAGCGGCACCCTCAGGCGTGGGCGGCAGCACAAAAGTGGTTTCGCTCAGTTGTGTCCAGGCCGCAAAGGCTTGCATCTGGGTGTCGCTCAGCCCCGAGCCGTCCAGCACCACGGCCAAGGGGTTGCCCCTGAAGGCGGTGTCGGTGAAGACGTCGACCTGTTGGAAGGCGCGGACTTTCATCGGTAACTCCCGAGCGCCGTGGCTCAGAGCGATTCGCGGATGGCTTGGGCCAGTGCGGCCATGCCGGTGTTGATCTGGTCCACGGTGGCCGTCACAAAGGACAGGCGCAGGGTGCTTTCGCTCGGGTCTTGGGCGTAGAACGCCAAGCCGGGCACGAAGGCCACGCCTTTTTTGACCGCTTTGTCGAGCAAAGCCACGGCGTTCATGCCTTTGGGCAGCTGCACCCACAGGAACATTCCGCCCACGGGGCGGTTCCAGCTCAGGCCCAGGCCAGCCATTTCGCGGTCGAGCGCGGCCAGCATGGCTTCGCATTGCTGCTTGTACAAGGCGCGGATGGTGGGCACATGGCGATCGATGAAACCGTCTTTGAGCACTTCGGCGACCACGCGCTGGTTGAAGCTGGGGGTGTGCAGGTCAGCCGCTTGCTTGGCCTGCAGCAGTTTGGGGTACAGCGCCTTGGGCGCGACCAGGTAACCCAAGCGCAAGCCGGGGGCCAGGATTTTGGAAAACGAGCCCAGGTACACGCTGCCTTCGGGGTGGCGCGAACTCAGCGAGGGTGCTGGGGCTTGGTCAAACCACAGATCGCCGTAGGGGTTGTCTTCGATGATCGGCAAGCCGGTGTCGATCGCGACCTGGGCCACGGCGGCGCGTCGTTCTTCAGGCATGGTGCGGCCGGTGGGGTTTTGGAAGTTGGGCAAGAGGTACACAAAGCGGGCTTTGTCGGCACCGCTGCCGACTTTGGCGCGCAGGTCTTCGGCGTTCACGCCGTGTTCGTCGCTGCCCACGCTCACGGCCACAGGCTCCATGGGCGTGAACGCTTGCAAGGCGCCCAAGTACGTGGGGGTCTCGACCAAGATGCGGCTGCCCGCGTCGATCAGGATCTTGGCCACCAAGTCCAGGCCTTGTTGGCTGCCCGTGGTGATCAGCACCTGGTCGGGGCTCACGTTCATGCCTTGCTTGAGCAGGTCTTGCGCCACCCATTCGCGCAAAGGTGCATAGCCTTCGCTGGCCGCGTATTGCAAGGCGGCTTTGCCATCGTCTTTGAGCACGCGTTCGCTGGCTTCGCGCATGGCCTCGATCGGGAAGGTCAGCGGGGAGGGCAGACCACCGGCAAAACTGATGATGCCTGGCTGTTCAGTGACTTTGAGGATCTCGCGGATCACCGAAGGGTTCATTTTTTGGGCGCGTTGGGCCAGGGTCCAGTTCATGTCAGAGGTCCTTGAAATCGAATTTTTTACTTGCTTGTGGGGGTGGCCATGCGGCGTCCCATGAAAACCGTCATCACGACCAGCGCGGCAAAGCCCAAGGTCATGGCATCCAGCGATTCTCCCAGCAATGGCACAGCGGCCAAGATGCTGATGAAAGGTTGCAGCAATTGGGTTTGGCTGACCCGCAAGGGTCCGCCCAATGACAGACCGCGAAACCAGGCGAAAAAGCCTGCCCACATGGAAAACACCCCCACATACAGCAGGGCCAGCCACGATGATGCCGCAATTGCTTGGGAAGGCCATGTCAACCAAGTGCCAGGCAAGGTGATGGGCAAAGCCATCACACACACCCAGCTGATGACTTTTTCGGAGCCCAGGCTGGGTGTGATTTTGGCACCGGCCACATAGCCCAGCGAAGCGGCGACCACCGCGCCGATCAGCAAGCCGTCGGCCCAGCTGAGCCCAAAACCGTGCCCCGCTTGGTGCGCACGCAGCAGGCTGTACACCGCCACCAGGGCACTGCCCAAGCCTGCAAAAACCCAAAACCCCAAGCGAGCGCGCTGGTGCATGAGCCATGCGGCTGCGGCGGCAGTGGCCAAGGGCAGCAAGGCGGTGATGACCGCCGCATGGCTGGCGCTCACGTGGCGCAGCGCCCAGCCCAGCAGCAGCGGGTAGCCCACCACGTTGCCGATCAGTGACAAGACCAAGGGGCCTCGCTCTTGCGCTTGGGGCAAACGTGCCCGAGAGAAATACAAATACGCAGCTGACAAGACACCGGCCAGCGCTGCCCGCCCCCAAGTGACAAACCAAGGCGACAACTGGGGTGCATCGCTGGTGCCCGTGGCCAAGCGGGTCATGGGCAGTGTCAGGGCAAAGATGAAGACACCCAGCAAGCCCAGCCACAAGCCTTTGTTTTCGGCTGTCATGCGCCAGCCTTCCATATGCCTTGCAAAATCCACAGGGCTGTGCCCACCAAGGCCGTGGCCATGCAGCGGTTGAACATCAGCAAACGGCGACCTTGCGCCAGCCAGTGCCGCAGCAAAGCGCCTGCCAGGGCGTAGCTGAGGTTGCTGAAAAAGCCATAGGCCACCATGATGGGCAACAAAGTGAGCGCACGGTCCGTGGCATCGTCTCGCCCAGCGACCCAGCCGCCGACCATGGCCAAGGCCAGCATCCAGGCCTTGATGTTGACAAACTGCAGGCCCACGCCTTGGATGAAGCCCACGTTCAATTTGGCATGGTCTGCAGCCGTCAAGCTGCCGGTTTGCCAAAGGCGGGTGGCCAACCACAGCAAATAGCTGGTGCCCAGCAACACGATGGCCCAGCGCATGGGCGGGAAGGCGACGACCAAACCGCCCAAGCCCGTGGCGCACAAGCTGAACAATAGGCCCCAACCCACGGGCACCGCACAGACAAAACGCATGGCCCCGCGCAAGCCGTGGTTCGCGGCCATGGCAGTCGACAAGGCCGTGTTGGGTCCAGGCGTGAAGCTGCTCACGGTGGCCAGCACCAGCAGCGCACTGAGTTCGGCAGAAGTCATGTGTTGGAGGGGTTCCGGTTCATCGTGCGCTCAGGATTTCCCAGCGCTCCAGTGCGTTCATCAGCAAGTCGTCGATGTCGGCATCGCGCTTGAACAATTGCTGGGCCAATCCCGCGTCCCGTTGGTAGATGCTGCCGTCGGCCAATTGGGCGCGGGCATCGGCCTGTTCTTTTTCCAGCGATTCAATCAGTGCAGGCAGGCTGTCCAGTTCGCGCTGCTCTTTGTAGCTGAGCTTGCGCACTGCCGCAGCTGGCGCAGGTGCGGCAACAGCAGCAGCCACGGCTGGCGCCGGCGTGGCCGCCGCTTGCTTTTGCGCGGCCTGCGCAGCGATGGCTTGTGCGCGCTGTGATTGGGTCAGCCAGTCTTGCACCGAGCCTTCATATTCACGCCAAAAGCCCGGTTGGTTGGGTGCGCTTTCGCAGGCGATGATGCCGGTGACCACGTTGTCCATGAAGGCGCGGTCGTGGCTGACCAAGAACACGGTGCCTTCATAGGTTTGCAGCAGCTCTTCAAGCAGCTCCAAGGTTTCGATGTCCAGGTCGTTGGTCGGTTCGTCCAGCACCAAGACATTGGCTGGACGCGCAAACAAGCGGGCCAGCAGCAGCCGGTTGCGCTCGCCACCCGACAAGGACCGCACGGGCGATGTGGCCCGCGCAGGCGAGAACAGGAAGTCGCCCAGATAGCTCTTGACGTGCTGGCGCTTGTTGCCGATCTCGATCCATTCGCTGCCGGGGCTGATGAAGTCTTCCAGCGTGGCGTCCAGGTCCAGCGCGTCGCGCATCTGGTCAAAGTAGGCGACTTCGAGCTTGGTGCCGCGTCGCACCTCGCCGCTGTCGGCTTCGAGTTCGCCCAAGATGAGTTTGAGTAAGGTGGTTTTCCCAGCGCCGTTGGGACCCAGCAGACCGATCTTGTCGCCGCGCAGCAAGGTCCCGGTGAAGTTTTGAATGATGGTGCGCGCGGAGCCGTCGGGCTGGGTGAAGCTTTTGCTGACCTCGGTCAGTTCAGCCACCAGCTTGCCGCTGGGCACGCCGGAGGCCACCTCCATCTTCACGTTGCCTACCTTCTCTCGGCGTGCGGCGCGTTCACTGCGCAGGTTCTGCAGCCGGCTGATGCGGCTTTGGCTGCGGGTGCGACGCGCTTCCACGCCTTTGCGGATCCACACTTCTTCTTGGGCCAGCAGCTTGTCAGCCTTGGCCTGGATCACGGCTTCTTGGGCGAGCTGCTCTTCTTTTTGAAGCTGGTACTGGGCATAGTTGCCTGGATAGGGCCGCAATTTGCCACGGTCCAGTTCCACAATGCGTGTGGCAATCCGGTCCAGAAAGGCGCGGTCGTGCGTGATGGCAATCACACTGCCCTTGAAGTCTATCAACAGATCCTCCAGCCAAGTGATGGCGTTCAGGTCCAAGTGGTTGGTGGGCTCGTCTAACAAGAGAACATCTGGGCGCGTGACCAGCGCTTGGGCCAGGGCGACACGCTTGCGCATGCCGCCAGACAGAGATTGGACAATCGCTTTGGGGTCGAGTTGCAGGCGCTGGAGTGTCTCGTCCACGCGCTGCTCCCAGCCCCACCCGTCCATGGATTCGATTTGACCTTGCAGGGTGTCAAGGTCCCCGCGGCTGTGGGTGTAATCGTCAATCCACTGAACCACATCGGCCAAACCCTCTCGAACGGACTCAAAAATGGTGTGTTCGGGCTTCAGGATGGGCTCTTGAGCGACAAATGCGATGCGAATGCCTTGTTGAACGTGCAACGAGCCGTCGTCGGGTTTCTCCATGCCACCAAGGATCTTCAATAAAGAGGACTTGCCTGTGCCATTGCGGCCAATCAAGCCAATGCGTTCGGATGTTTCCAGAGAAAAGTCTGCGTGATCCAGGAGTGCAACGTGGCCAAAAGCCAGTGATGCGTTCAAGAGTGTGAGTAAAGCCATCGGCCCATTATCCGGGTGTCCACTCGCAACTTTGCGTGAAATTTCAAAAAACCCTGTTCGTGATGAAAAAACTGTGCCATAATCGAGGGCTTCGCTGCTCACGACGCATTCCCTGCAACGGGGTCTGAATCAAGGTTTCGAAGGGGTTTTTGAAGTGTTCGATTGGATCGAAAAATTTTTCAAAAACTTGACGCAGTGATGAAAACTGTGTCATAATTCAAGGCTTCGCTGATCGCAGCGAGGCAAGAGCAGGTGGCGAGAAGTTGCCTGGGTTCTTTAAAAATATACAGCCGATAAGCGTGGGCGTTTGATGGTGATTGCCAAGTTCTTCGGAACTTAGCTTTAATTAGCTAACAAACGCTCATGAAGTAAAAAAGATGTGGAAATCAGAGATG
>JACCDI010498211.1_pt1 | contig 12321 bp, 12 predicted proteins | sample 7442791 | NCBI WGS metagenome assembly JACCDI01 (sample SAMN15323434, study PRJNA562643) | freshwater metagenome | isolation source: river surface water | place: USA:Blue River Watershed | collected 2017-08-15
ATTGGATGAGTTATTTTGGCTTAATTTTATTCTTTAGTTCCTATTATTCCACTTTGGTTTTAAATCCAAAAGATCTTTCGGATCAATTACAAAAAATGGCGGTAGCTATACCAGGAATTAGGCCTGGTATTAAAACAACCTTTTATTTAAAACAAGTTCTAAATCGAATTACTGTCATTGGAGCAATCTTGTTGGCACTCTTAGTGATAGTACCTAATTTAGTAATCTCAAGCTTAAGTGTGACCAGCTTAAATGGATTAGGGACCACTTCGTTATTAATTTTAACCGGGGTCATCTTAGATTTAGGTCGTGAAATGAAAAATATTTACTATTCCAATGTTTATAACAATAAATATTAATTTATATTACAAAACCGAAAAATGAAAGTTCGTCCATCCGTTAAAAAAATGTGTGATAAATGTCGTGTGATTAAACGCCATGGAAAAGTTATGGTAATTTGTTCCAACCCAAAACATAAACAACGTCAAGGATAATTTAAAGGAGTTAAAAATGGTAAGATTAGTTGGGGTAGATTTACCCCGCAACAAAAGAATTGAATACGCTCTGACTTATATTCACGGAATCGGTTTAACTTCGGCTAAAAAAATTATTGCTCTGGCAAATGTCAATGGTGATACAAGAACCAACGATTTAACAACCGAAGAAAGTATTGCGTTACGTCAAGCGTTAGAACAGATTGACTTAAAACTGGAAGGCGATTTACGAAGATTTAATGGCTTAAATATTAAACGATTAAATGAAATCAATTGCTATCGAGGAAAACGACATCGCGCTAGTTTGCCGGTTCACGGACAACGAACTCGCACAAATGCTAGATCTCGACGTGGCTCTAAAAAAACTGTAACGAGTGGTAAAAAATAATTTTCTTGACAAAGTTTTTCTATGATAAAAATAAATAAAAAAGTAACGACAAAAAAAGATAAAAGTAGTGTTTCCAATGGGATTGTGCATATTCAATCCACCTTAAATAATACAATAATTACCATTACCAATGGAAAGGGTGATACTATTTCTTGGGCTTCCGCAGGAAGCTCGGGTTTTAAAGGAACTCGAAAAAGTACGCCTTTTGCGGCTCAAACAGCGGCTAAGAAAGCAGCGGGGGAAGCCTTTGAAAATGGTTTAAAAACCGTAAAAATTTTAGTAAAGGGACCTGGTTCTGGTCGAGAAACAGCGATTCGAGCAATCGAAGGAGCTGGATTTACCATTACTTCGATTCAAGATATTACCGCAGTTCCACATAATGGATGTCGACCTCCCAAACGACGTCGGGTTTAGAAATTATATTTCTAGTAAATTAAAATATGAATCATCTTTCTATCAAATGTCTGAAATCAGAAACCATCGAATCCGGTGCTTGTTATGGTCAATTTGTCATTAATTCGTTGACCTTAGGTCAAGGAATAACCATCGGAAATCAACTAAGACGCGTACTCTTATCCGATTTAGGTGGAATTGCCATTTCTGCCGTTCGAATTGCCGGTGTTACCCACGAGTTTGCAACTATTCCGGGTGTACGAGAAGATGTTCTTGAAATTCTATTAAATTTAAAAGGAATTGTCTTAAAAAGTAAAAGCGAGAGTCCTCCAAAGGACGTGGGAAGATTAAAAATTTCTGGCCCAACCATTGTCACAGCAGATTTAATTCAATTACCTTCTCATTTAGAAATAGTCAATGGAAATCATTATATTGCTACCATTTCGACTTCGAATATTTTGGAGATAGAATTTAAATTTGCCTATGGAACGGGCTATCAATTAACCTCACAGGTATTTTGCGAGGAAGAGGAAAATTATCTGCAACTGGACACTATTTTTATGCCGGTTCAAAAAGTAAATTTTAAAATCGAAAATATCTATGATTCCGTCAATAATGTCAGCGAACGTTTATGGATTGATATTTGGACCAATGGAAGTATTTCCCCGAACGCTGCTTTAGAAACAGCAAGCCAAATTATTATTAATTTATTTACTTCGTTAATGAGTAGTAAACCGATGGAGGAGCCCCAACCCTTGGAACGGAAAACCGAATCCATGAGCCTGGAACCTTATCATAGTATTACGATTGAAGATTTGCAATTATCTGTTCGGGCTTATAATTGTTTAAAAAAAGCTCAAATCAATACGGTGGGTGATTTATTACACTATTCTCCGGAAAAATTACAAGAATTAAAAAACTTTGGACGGAAATCCGCCGAGGAAGTTTTTTCAACGTTAAAAAATAAATTAGGCATTAGTTTGCAATAATCTTATGAATTCATCAAATAAAACATTTTTACCAACGAAACATTATAAAAATCGCAATTGGTTTATTATTGATTGCAGTGGACAAAAATTAGGACGCCTATCGACCATTATTGCTAGTTTATTAAAAGGAAAAACCAAACCCTATTATCATCCATCCATAGATATGGGCGATTATGTTATTTTAATCAATGCCGATTCGATTTTGATTAATGAAACGAGTCAACATTATCTGGTTCATAATCCTGGAAGACCCGGACATTCCTTAAAAATACGGAATATTTCGGAGTCTTTACCAGAATTTAGTATTCAACATGCGGTGAAAGGAATGTTATCCCAAGTAGAAAAAAAAAGATTAATCAAACGATTAAACATTTATAAAGATCAGCATCATCCTCATCAAGCTCAAAACCCCATCAAAATTGATATTGGTAATTTTCCGAACAATTTAGAAGGTAACCCATTGCAGTAATCAGTTATATTAACCAATAAACAGTATCAAAAATTATGAATTCTGAATTTGTGTTTGCTAAAAAGAATATTGGATTAGGTAGAAGAAAAGAAGCAACGGCGAGAATTTTTTTGATTCCTGGAACCGGTAAGCTTCAGATTAATCAAACCTCCGGGGATCATTACTTACAATACAATGAAACCTATTTAACCGCAATTTGGTCTCCTTTAAAAGTATTAACGTTAGAAAAACAGTTTGATATTATTGCCTTAGTGAAGGGAGGAGGCTTAACAAGTCAAGCTTTCGCAATTCAGTTAGGAGTCGCAAGACGATTATGTCAAATGGATCCTGAGAATCGTTTTTTACTAAAACCCTTTGGATTTTTAACTCGAGATGCTCGGATTAAAGAGCGAAAAAAATATGGGTTACGAAAAGCCCGAAAAGCTCCACAATACTCAAAACGTTAAAAAAAGTGAAACGTATAACTATCCTTAAAAAATTAACTATGCCAAAATCTGATATACATCCTCAATGGTTTGAAAAGACACCCGTGTTATGTGATGGAAAACCACTTTGTTTTGTTGGATCTACCAAACCAACCTTACAAATTGATATTTGGTTGGCCAACCATCCATTTTATACAAATTCCCAAGTTATGATTGATAGTGAAGGTCGAGTTGAAAAATTTATCAAAAAATATCAACTAGAGGCCAATCATTAAGCACTTATTTTAACATTAACCAGACTCTATTTATGCCAACAATTCAACAATTAGTTCGTTCAAGACGGATACAAATTAAGAAAAAAACAAAATCTCCTGCTTTAGTAAGTTGTCCTCAAAGACGTGGTGTTTGTACTCGAGTGTATACAACAACACCCAAAAAACCTAATTCTGCCATTCGCAAGGTTGCTCGGGTACGTTTAACGTCAGGTTTTGAAGTGACCGCTTATATCCCAGGAATTGGCCATAATTTGCAAGAACACTCGGTTGTTTTAATTCGGGGTGGCCGAGTAAAAGATCTACCCGGTGTTCGTTATCATATTATTCGAGGAAAATTGGATACGGGAGGTGTTAAAAATAGAACCCAAGGCAGATCCAAATATGGAGTTAAAAAACCAAAAACTAAAAAATAAACAACCGTCAGTATCCTTTTAACCTATTTTAGCAAAAAGATTTATTAATTAGATTATGTCTCGTAGAAATATTTCAAAAAAACGATTACCAAACCCGGATAGTGTTTATCATAGTTATTTAGTTAATTTATTAATTACAAGAATTTTAAAATCTGGTAAAAAAACGATTGCCAAAAAAATTGTTTACGAAGCATTTGAGATTATACAGCAAAAAACCAAAGAAGACCCATTAAGTATCTTTGAAAAATCCATTCAAAATGCAAGTCCCATTGTGGAAGTAAAGGCTAGACGGGTAGGAGGTTCGACTTATCAAGTTCCAGTGGAAGTGAATCGATTTAGAGCTACCAATTTGGCCTTACGGTGGGTTATTCGTTATGCGGATCAACGGGTTGGTAGAAGTATGTCCATGAAATTAGCCAATGAAATTATTGATACGGCGAATGACATTGGTAATACGATTAAAAAAAAAGAAGAAACGCATCGAATGGCGAAAGCCAATAAAGCCTTCGCACATTTTAGATACTAAAGGAATTTTGAAACCTTTTTCGCTAAAAGCTCAAACAGAAATTATAATTTTTCAAAAACTAGCAAAGGAACTCTATCATGGCACGTGAAAAATTTGAACGTAATAAACCTCATGTTAATATTGGTACCATTGGTCATGTGGATCATGGAAAAACAACCTTAACGGCGGCTATTACAGCAACCTTATCCTTAGATGGTAATGCCGAAATGAAAGCGTATGCCGATATTGATGGTGCACCCGAAGAACGAGCACGGGGGATTACTATTAATACAGCACACGTAGAATATCAAACCGAGAATCGTCATTATGCCCATGTGGATTGTCCTGGTCACGCGGATTATGTGAAAAATATGATTACCGGTGCCGCGCAAATGGATGGTGCTATTTTAGTAGTTTCGGCGGCCGATGGTCCCATGCCACAAACCCGGGAACACATTTTATTATCGAAACAAGTGGGTGTTCCCCATATTGTCGTATTTTTAAATAAGGAAGATCAAGTAGATGATGCCGAATTATTAGAATTAGTAGAATTAGAAATCCGAGAATTACTTTCCGTGTACGATTTTCCAGGTGACGATATTCCAATTTGTCCTGGTTCGGCTTTACAGGCGGTTCAAGCAATTACTTCCAATCCAAGTTTAAAACGTGGCGAAAATACGTGGGTCGATAAAATTTATGCGTTAATGGATGCCGTAGATAGCTATATTCCAACACCCGAACGTGATACCGATAAAAAATTCCTAATGGCGATTGAAGATGTCTTTTCAATTACTGGTCGTGGTACCGTTGCCACTGGTCGAATTGAACGAGGGGTTGTTAAAGTTGGGGAAAGCGTAGAAATTGTTGGAATTATTGATACGAAAACAACCACCGTGACTGGTATTGAAATGTTCCAAAAAACGTTAGAGGAAGGTTTTGCCGGTGATAACGTGGGTTTATTGCTACGTGGTGTAAACCGTGAAGAGATTGAACGAGGTATGGTATTAGCAGCCCCTAGTTCGATTACCCCTCATATTAATTTTGAATCCGAAGTTTATGTTTTAACGAAAGATGAAGGTGGTCGTCATACACCATTCTTTACCGGGTATCGACCACAATTTTATATCCGAACAACCGATGTGACAGGAGCTATTACTCAATTTACAGCAGATGATGGAACCATTGTTGAAATGGTAATGCCAGGCGATCGAATTAAAATGACAGCGGAATTAATTTACCCAGTTGCCATTGAGTCAGGTATGCGCTTTGCGATCCGTGAAGGTGGTCGTACTATTGGAGCCGGTGTAGTTTCAAAAATTATTAAATAAGAAAGACTACTTATGACAAAATCTAATCCAAAAATTCGTGTAAGATTAGAATCGTTTAATCATGAACTTTTAAATTTTTCGTGCAAAAAGATTATTAATCTTTTAGAAAATACTGCCGTAAATTCAATGGGAGTCGTTTCATTACCAACTCAAAAACGAATCTATTGTGTCTTACGGTCACCCCATGTGGATAAAGATTCGAGAGAACATTTTGAAATTCGAATTCATAAACGAATTTTAGAAATTTATTACGAAGCAGAGTCTCCAGTTTTTGATTTACTATCTCAAGCAGATTTACCATCGGGCGTTTTTTACCGAATTTGTTTATCGTAATCCAGAATTCTCGAGAGAAATCGCGCAAAACGGAAACAATCCACCAGCGTAATTCTTCCCACCATACCTTTTTGAAAATAGTCAAAAAGGTAGGATGGGAATCCATGATAACCTTCCGAACGTGGAAAAAGTAACGTTTTCGAAATGGTAATTGTAAACGAAAAAAATACCACCCAATCTAAAACTATAGAACGGAACCTTCCGACCGAAGAAACTATTTTTTCTTGTTCGTTCTCTGAAAAGTTAGCCCACACGCACTGAAGGTTTTTTTCTTCTCGTTTGATTTTAAAAAGAAGACAGAATTTTTTCAATGACTTTCCAAACCTTGTGACTCGATAAAGATTGTTGAAACGATAAAAAAGTAGTTTTTGTAGTTAGATATTTATTGCCGAATTAAAAAGATTTAATGAAAAAAAATAACGAAGAATAGGTGGAATTATTCCATAAATTCTGACACTATCGAGCTTGGTTGTAGTGCCATTTAGTATATGACCCAAAAGAAAAATAGGTACCACTGCTTCCAAATGATACTACGGGACAGAGTTCTTTGGGTGAATTTTTGTTTTTATTTCTCGATATCTCTCAAAAAACCAAACGGGATTCCGATCTTTTCGAACAAAAATTAGTAGGTACACCCTTGTTGTTTTTTGAATGTAACCCAAACTGTCGAAAATTGAGTGACTTGATCAAGTTAATCTTGTATGACTGGGATTCATTATCGAATGACAATAGTTCTCATACGGAAGAAACTTTCCAAAACTATAGTCAAACAACCTTGCTCGCTATGGAAAAACTATGGAATGAATCATTAAGAACGATCTCGAGTCCTCTTTCTCGTTTACCATTTCATTCTGAGAAAATGGAGGTCAAAAGACGATCAGCAACCGGCAAAATTTTTAGTAAATTCGCACGGATGAGCATCCAAAGCTTACAAGTCTTACAGTAACCTTTGAATCCGACGTTAGTAACAAAGAAGGAAACCACGTTTCCGATCCAACCTTTTCCATTTTATTCAAAAACACTCCCGAAAAGTCAATCTCCACTCAACCATTCCAGAAAAGACAAGAAAACTGATAGAAATTACTATCACCAATTAGTTCAAGCCGACTCTAAATTCGAGGAAATCTGGTTAGACAAAAAAAAACGGTTTGTGAAATTTACACAACAAAAAATCCTACAATTCTGTTAAGATCCAAACAATCGGTAGCAAAAAACTTCAAAATCGATGATAATCAAACCGTGAACTTGGAGTCTTGAATTTCTCTCTAGAACATAACCTTTCTCATTTTAGTTTTTTAATCAGTAAACTAGAAATTTTGAAAGATTATAAGGAAAGTCCGCCTTAATTTACGGGACTATAAAAATCTGGGGTAGAATGAAAACTATCCAAGGGGAAAAGATAAGCAATAGTATTACGAGGTTCTTTGCTTCTCTCCATCCGTATTCCATGGCTATTTCATTTCTCAGCGAACCATAAAGGCTTTTTATCCGTTCGTTCAGTCTTATGCTACGGGTAACATGTGAAGGACTTCTTTCCATCAGGAAGGGTGAAACCTTTATTATCAGACGAATCGACATGCTAACCGTTATAGCGCAGAACTAGCTCAATCAGATTTATCAGAAATTAGATTGGACGAGACGGGCATACCGTTTTGCTACTGTCTTTATCAAATCCTTTGCAACTTCATGGGCGATGACGACGACATCAAGAAATAGAGAGAGTCTAAGGAAAAAAACCTAGAAACCCTAGTAAAGATTGAAAAATCGTTTCAAAACGCGATTCACAAACTATTCACCCAGATGGAAAACCTAATAAAAAAGTAAAAAAAATTGATCGATTTATCCGTTTCATCTTTTAATATCTTAGACTCTAGGACGGAAGAAAGTAATCTGGATAGTTGAGTGGAAATAGCCGAAAAGAATGAAACGATTGTGAAATCAAATCCAAAATTTTTTGATACTGATTTCAACCTGAAATTTATTCCCATACAACAAGCCGTGCCCGCCACGTAAGAAAAGAATACCTAGAAGAGTTTACCAAAAATCCTAACAATCCTATAATAAAAGAGGTTACTTTTAATCAAACACAAAACCAAAGAAATCCTCAGCCTCTAAAAAGCTATGAAATTGCCATCGTCTTCAAAGATGAATTGGATGCCTTCTATGATTTCGATCAATTCCAAGATTCTGAAAAAAGTTTAGGACTTACAAAGATTGGAAGTTATCCTCTCACAGAAAACGGTTTGTTCGACTCCTAGAAGGTTAAGACCATTGATTGATTGATTGATTGCGGAATCATTTACCCTAAACCAAATCCTCCAGTTTCCAGGCTCTCCACTAGGAGTACTTCTGAATCTTGGTGTTCTTTGGAGTTTTTTTACCTTTCCCGCAAACTCGTAAGAGATTTTTGTGAAGATAAAAATTTTGCTCGTTTTCAAGGCTGATAGAACTCTTACACTCTATACGTCTCACTTTCGTATTTCAAATCATTTTCCAAATGTTACTTTAGTTTTTGGGTTTGTCAGTAAATTCTTCAAACTATGGCGTAACCGATTCACTTTCATCCATCGATCTAACGTCTATAAATCGTCCAAGGAATAGGGCATCCATCAAGCTTCGGCTCACTCAGCCTTTATCGTGGAATCTACAATGTCGACTCTCGTCCTTTTGTTTAGAGACGCAAGCATCGTCTTAGTTGTGTTTTCAGAAAAGAGGGAAGTATGATCCATCTAACTTGGAGGATTGATAAAGTTTTTTTCCCAGTAATCCATCCCCGTGAGATTAGATATCTTCGACCAAGGGTTATTCGGTAATGGATAGCAGTCCTTTGTTTCCATGACCTGCTACTGAATAAGAATGCAGCCATCCTTTTTAGGACTTTTTTAACTCTATTTTGGACTCCTAAACCAAGCTTGGTGGTTGGGACAAATTTTGGAATAGCACTACTAGTTTTTTGTAAGGGTAGTGGATGGTTACTAACTATCAAAGACTCGCTAGAAATTCCTCTAGGAAGGAGATTTTGGTAACTCAAAAACGACTCGCTACTCACAAAAATACTAAATTTACTTTTGCGAGTAGCTAACGGAGTTGGAAGAGAACCGAATCATTCCCGGAAAAAGTCTCTCTGTTTTCCTCCCTCTTTCAGAACTTTGATCCCAAGTTCGTTTGTTTTGGTCTGACTCGTTATTTTTTTTTAATAAAAAATTGACGAGATCGAGTTTCCAAGACTTCTTTTGGTTGATCTTTCCCAAACGGAGTTGGAGTAGAGTCCGGAGTGAAAAACCCTAATTCGTCAGTGTTCGCAGTTGGGAACGTATCTTCCATAGCTAACCGCTCCAAGGAAGAACTATCCGTTGCTGTTAAAAGACTCGGGTTCACTTCACTAAAATCAATTTCAACCTCGAGTTCATTGGCATAGGTCAGTACTGTTCCTTCCACTTTTTTTCGACGAATAATAATTTTGGTATTCGGATATAACACTTTCGACAAACATTGTTCCGCTAACCGGTCTTCCAAATATCGCATAATGGCACGGCGTAATGGACGCGCTCCATAGAGAGGATCATACCCTTCCTCCGTTAAAAAGGCTTGAGCCGAAGATTCGACAATTAAATTAATTTCTTTTTCTTTTAATCGTTTTTGTAAGGATTTAATCATTAATTCACAAATTTGCCAAGTATCCATTCGTGTTAAATGATTAAAGACAATAATTTCATCAATACGATTTAAAAATTCCGGTCGGAAAAAGTTTTTTAATTCCTCATTGACTAACTTCGTGACGCGTTTTAATACGTCTGGATCTTTTACCGGTTCTTGACTCGGTTTCCAATCACTTGGGGTATTGGGCGTAATTTTAAAACCTTTCTCTTTCATATCGGATTTTGGTTTAATACCACTTTCACGCTCAATAATTTTAGAACCTAAATTTGTGGTCATAATAATTAACGTATTTGTGAAATCGATCACTCTACCTTTGGAATCCGATAATCGACCATCATCTAAAATTTGTAAAAGTAAATTAAAAACATCTGGATGAGCTTTTTCAACTTCATCAAATAAGACAACCGAATATGGTTTTGAGCGAACCGCTTCAGTTAATTGACCTCCTTCATTATACCCGACATAACCTGGAGGAGAACCAATTAATTTTGCAACCGTATGTTTTTCCATATATTCGGACATATCTAATCGAATCATACTATCATCACTTCCAAACATATAATCGGAAAGAGTTTTGGTTAACTCTGTTTTTCCAACTCCGGTAGGTCCTGCAAAAATAAAACTAGCAATCGGTCGATTGGGGTTGCGTAACCCTACCCGAGCTCGACGAATCGCTTTGGAAACGGAAACAACGGCATGATGTTGGCCAATAATTCGTTCATGAAGACTTTCTTCCATTCGTAATAAGCGTTCCGATTCGGAACCTGTTAATTTTGCGAGTGGAATCCCGGTCCAATTGGAAATAACATTGGCAATATCTGTTTCTGTGATTTCATCCACATTGGCGGAAATATGTTCGGCCGGAGTTTCTCGCATGGAATTCAGGTTTTCCTCGGTTTCAGAATTAGCGCTTAATTCGGAAGTTTGATTTGCCAGCATTAAAGCCGACTGCTTCATAATTTGAATATGGGTTCTAACTTCCATTTCATGCTCTACCAATTGTTTTGCTGCGTCAAAATCATGTTCCTTAATACAATTTTCTTTTTCGGTAATGGTTACTTTTAATTCTTGCATTAGGTTTCGTAATCCTAATGGTAAATTTCTATTTTTTAAACGAACCCGTGCTCCAGCTTCATCTAAAACATCAATGGCTTTATCTGGTAAATAGCGATCGGCAACATATTTGTCCGCTAAAATCGCTGCTTGTTCAATGGCTTTATCACTATAGTTTAAAATATGATGCTGTTCAAATTTGGAACGTAACCCACGTAAAATTTCAATGGTTGTTCCAACACTTGGTTCTTCCACATGCACAGGTTGAAAACGTCTTTCTAACGCTGGATCTCGTTCAATATATTTTCGATATTCATCATTGGTGGTAGCTCCAATACAACGAAATTTTCCACGAGCTAAAGCTGGTTTTAAGATATTTGCCGCATCTACCGCCCCTTCCGCAGCCCCAGCACCAATAATAGTATGAATCTCATCAATCACCACGATTACGGAAGAATCATTTTGTACTTCTTCCACAATTCGTTTTAATCTTTCTTCAAATTCGCCTCGATATTTTGTCCCCGCTAAAATGGAACCAATATCTAATGACAAAATAAGACTACCGTCTAAAAAGTCCGGAACTTGTTCCGCAACAATTAACTGGGCTAAACCTTCGGCAACGGCTGTTTTACCCACTCCGGGTTCACCAATTAAAACCGGATTATTTTTTGTTCGGCGGGCTAACACAGCGATAAGATCATCAATTTCTTTCTCGCGCCCAATCACTGGATCTAAATTTCCATCGATGGCTTCTTTCGACATATTTTCGGCATATTCATCTAAGGTAGGTGTTAAACTACTTGTTTTACCACGTTCTAATAAAAACCGTTCCATTTGGGTTAAAGGGCGAAGAATTTCTTCTTGGGTTTCCTCAATATACTTTAAAATTATATTTCGTAACTTCGGTAAATCCACATGTAAAGCACGTAAGGTTCTCATCGCCACACCCGCTGGTTCTCCCAGAAGGGCTAATAAAATATGTTCCGTTCCCACAAAATTTTGGCCTAAATCTCGTCCTTCATGAACCGCCATTTCTAAAACTCTTTTGGCTCTTGGTGTAAACGGAATTTCGGCGGAAACAAAACCTTTTCCACGACCAATATATAACTCAATTTCTTTTCGAGTTTTTCGGATCGTCACTTTTACTTTTTTTAATGCTTTGGCACCAATTCCATATCGTTGACCAATGACGCCTAATAAAAGTTGTTCAGTACCCACAAAATTATGACCCATCCGTCTTGCTTCTTCTTGTGCCAGCATGATCACTTTAATGGCACCTTCTGTAAATTTTTCAAACATGAAATTTTTTCCTTAACGATGAAAACGTTTGACTCTATTCACTGTTTACTCCATTTTCAATCTAGAAATGAAGACTCTTACTATATTATACTAGAAACAATAAAAAGAAGAAAGATCCGGCGGTATGGCCAAGTGGTAAGGCAGTGGATTGCAAATCCTCGACCCCCAGTTCGAATCTGGGTGCCGCTTCCTAAATTTTTCGACTAGAGTATTGCCAAAAAAGGGATACATTGGTAGTATGTTTTCAAAGAATATTCGGGAATGTGGTGAAATTGGTAGACACGATGGACTTAAAAT
>JACCDI012228499.1_pt1 | contig 12321 bp, 7 predicted proteins | sample 7442791 | NCBI WGS metagenome assembly JACCDI01 (sample SAMN15323434, study PRJNA562643) | freshwater metagenome | isolation source: river surface water | place: USA:Blue River Watershed | collected 2017-08-15
AAAAACCCAAAGGATGCATTGAAATGCCTTTCGTGCGAAACTGCAAAACCTGGCAGCGATGCCAAACCTAGCAGTGCTGGAAACAAGCCGAGTATATCAAATGCGCCCACCCCAGGTGGAAGAATTGGAAGTAGTGGTTTTACCTTTGGTGGAAGTAGCTCAGGTGCCCCAGCTCCCACAACTCCCGCTTCAGGTGGAGGTTCCCTTTTCGGGGGTACTGCGAGCATATCCAAGGTCGAAAGCAACAAAGCTTCTTCGGCGAACGAAGATGCTGTAGCGGCTCCTGGCGTTTCTTTTGGCGCGAAGATCCCAACAACGAACGAAAAAAAAGACTCAGCTCCATCTAGTGGATTCAACTTTGGATTGACAGCTGCTTCCTCAACCACCAGCAACGATTCCGGTGGTTTTTCATTTGGGTCATCAGTTGCAACGAAAGGGAAAGAAAAATCTTCATTCACGATTGGCGCGAATCAGACAGCAGACCAGAAACCAGATTCTGAACCGACTGATGGGCCAAAACCAAAGCGCGAACGTGATAATGGTGGCACCACACCAGATTTAAGCAAGAAAGGTGGCTTCTCATTTGGCGGAGGTGGCGCTTCCGCTAGTGAGAAAGGTTCGACAACGGCATCTGGATTTAACTTTGGTGCGGGAAGTACCCCTGTTCCGGCGGCATCATCATCTGGAACTGGTTTCTCCTTTGGGAAAAATGAGGCAACTTTTACGGCGGAGAAGAAAGATACTTCGACAACTGCTGGATTCACCTTTGGTTCAAGTAACAGTGGTCCAACTTCAGCTGCTTCTTCTTCCGGCACAGTGTTTTCTTTTGGATCCTCGAATGCAGCCCCCGCACACACAGAGAAGAGTGACTCCAATGCTTCTACTAGCAAGGCAACAATTTCCTTTGGAGCGAAGCCAAGTGATGTAAATGCGTCTGGTGATCAATCCTCTTTTGCTTTCGGGAGCAACTCCGCGCCGTCAAAGTCAGTAGAGAGTGCAGCGCCAAAGCCACTTTCATTTGGAAGCGACCCACCTCCATCGCAGCCTCAGGAGACTCCAGCGCCGAAACCCTTCCAGTTCGGAAGCGCGCCAATTCCATCTCAGCAAGCTGATAACACAGCATCAAAACCTTTCTCTTTTGGAACTGCTGCTCCAACATCTGCAGCAGAAGCCAATAATCCCGCAACAGATGCTAACAAATCAGTATTTTCATTCAGTAGTGCGACCGCACAATCACAGCCTGCAGGTGGCGCTCCTTCACAACTCTTCTCGTTCGGATCCAACCCCGCACCAGCATCTAGTGCACCTTCGACCAACTCAATGTTCGCCTTTGGATCTGCGACAACGGCTGCACCTCCTGCTGCTGCTTCGTCGTCGAAGCCGTCATTCACATTTGGGCAGTCTCAGCCGAGCAGTGCGCCTTCCGTCGCCGCCCCTGCCCCTTTCAGTTTCGTTGGTGCTCCTGCTCCCGTGGCAGCAACACCTGCGTCAGCACCAGGTTCAGGTTTCGCGTTTGGTGCTGGTAGTAACACCGTGACTCCAGCTCCTGCTGTTGCCGGCCCTGCGTTTGGATTTGGCGCCAGTGCTCCAATGCCTGGATTCGCTCCCGCTGCACCGCCGCAGCAAGGCTTTGGCGGAAATGCAACACAACCTATGGCACCTGTGGCCCCGTCACTTGGCTTTGGCTCTACAGCCGCCTCAGCAACTAACGCGCCGTCGTTCGGAGGCGGAGGTTTCGGATCGAATCCCACGTCTGCAATGCCAGTTGGTGCGCCGGGGGGTTTTACCATCGGAGCTGGGGACAATACAGCGAAGAAAGGTAGACGAATTGTCAAAGCAAGGCGGCCAACAAAACAATCATAATATGTTGGAAAGTTTTACTTAGTCGTCTGTCTCCTGATGTATTACGCTTCGAATATTCACTAGTTCTTGTGATATGCGTTTAAAGTTTTCTTCGAATTCGCATGGATAGTGGGATCTATTTTATCTTCATCTAGTTGATCTAATAATTCTTTGCAACTATAATTCTCGGACATTTACTTGACCCAACATTCAATAAAACTTTTGAATTTCAATTTCAACTCGAGAAATATTCATAATTCCATTTCTATCTTACTCGTCATCACGCAACACTACAACATGATGGTTAGAAGTGGACTCCATCGAGACCTCCAGCGAGGAAAAACAACTTCATTTAACTTCCATGACTTTATAGATAAAAGAGATTACATCGGCGCATTAGCTGTATTGGATTTAGATAGTGGCGCGATCAAAAATGAAGTGGAACATAAGCTGTGGAGGGCATACTGTTTATTCCAACTAGGACATTTTGAACGCGCGAAAGAAATTTATTCCGATCTCCTTTCTGGAGAAACCAACGACGTTCCAATTGACACTGGTTTATATCTCGCGTGCATATACTTCATTCTTGGGCTCTATCGTGAAAGCGAGGAAATGGCGCTAAAAGCCGGAGGAGATCCAGAACTGAAAAATCGGATCTTACTCCATGTTGCATGCAAAAATGACGACGAAACTAAAGTTGCAAAATACCGCCAGGACTTGACAACGTCTACCGAGGATCGGCTCTCCGCCGCTGCCGTGGAATTTTCGTTTCGCAGGCGCTACCAGGAGACGGATAACATATGCAAATCTATTCTGGCAGAAGAAAAAGATTCTTTGGCATTATATGTTTACATCGCTATGTGCTTGTTCAAAATGGTGAACATCAAAATCAAAAACTATTTTGATATAATACAATTGTGCCCGCAACAGAAAAATAACAGACCCATTATTCTTGTTTCCTCTTGTAATTGCAGGGATATTACGATGTTTCGATGGAAAATCTATCTATTTACGGCGAGGCAAGAGATAAATGATATGAAGTATGTTACTATCATATATAGCGTAACTTGCTCGTCGTCTCAAAATGTCGTTGCTGTTCAACTTCACGATTCCTTCTCATGTTCTAGGCATACCCAGACAGTATGATAGTCAACAACTTAAAAGCATGCAATACATTCATGCTTTGCAATGGGCCGACTGCTTTGCAAGAATTAGATGATAGTTTCAATGACAAGCTAAAGAATGAGAACGATCTCCTTCGCCACAATACAGTTGTTTTCAGTGGAGGAGAGAAAGCTCTTCAAGTCTTGCCATCATTGATTGACAGAATACCCGAAGCCAAACTGAACCTGGCTATCTACTACATTCGACTTGGCGAAATCGATGCAGCAGCGGAACTGATGGAAGAATTCGAAGCAAATTCTCCAGAATCGCACATAGTTTTGGGCACTATACACGCAGAAATCGGTCAAATGACTGGATCCGAAGAGGAGATCCAACGAGGTCAGAAGCATTTCGATGTAGTTGGAAACTCTCCGAACGAATGCGACACTATTCCTGGGCGCCTGTGCATGGCTTCATCTCTGTTTTTGAAGGAGAAATACAACGATGCTATCGAGGTTCTCGACTCTGTCAAACGAATTCTAGGTGCGTCCACATAGATATTGCAGAGTTTGTTATTTTTATGTTATATGATTCAACTTCGCATTATTTGTCTTCCTCACTTATCAAAGGAAGCACGGATGATTTCAAATGGAATTATGGTGTATGCCTTGCAGCAAGTGGTAACTACGAAGACGGACTAGATGTTTTGATGACAATATCACAAGAGTCCTCTAAGTCAGATTTATCCATGTGGATAGCAAAGTGTTATATAATGACAAACAACCCTGAGTCAGCATGGGATTTGTATTTGAATACCAACGACCCCGACAAAGAGCTTGACCTTCTGATGCTGATTGCAGAAGAATCGTACAAACTTGGTAGATTTCAATTTTTTTACGCTGCAAAGGCTTTCAATGCACTTCTAAAACTTGAAGACTCTGCCAGTTTCATGGATGGAGTTATCGGAGCAAGTGTTGGTTATTTCAGGCACTGCATTTACGTTAACAGTCAGATGAATGCATCAGAAGATCACTCAGAAACGCTTGCTGAAATTGTTGACATTTTAGAAGAGTTAGATTCCTCAAAAAGTAAGAGGATTGCTAGTATAATCTCATCTTGGAAAGATGAGAAATAAACTTTTCAATTTATCAAAATATCGATTAAGCAAAATTCTTGCTCTCTAGCCCAGATATTATGCCTGTAGAGAAGGATGTTGGAAAAGTTGAAATTTAGTTGCTGTTTTTGAATGAATGAAGGGAATGATATGAGTATCTACCTTTTATTTTTATTGTCACCATTTACTAACAACTAAACGATATTGGGTCATTTCCATAATAGAAAAAAGGAAAGATGCACACAAACATTTTTTCTTTGTGCATGGGCTATGTTCCATATTTCCCTGCACAAAAAGAACACAAACATAAACAAGTCATCTCAAAGATCTGCTTCAGATATCAGAGGCCAAAAGGAACTGATTGACAAGTTCACCAAACCTCATTGAGACATGTCAATGTATAATAGTTTGTACAATGTTACCGGCACATGAGGAATGGCTCTCTGATCAACCTTTCTTGAAGCAACTGTGAGAGAATTGGGGGGAAAACACTTTACATATAAGAGACCAAAATGATCATGAACAGAAGAATTTTTATTGGTGGCTTATCTTCAAATTGAGAAAGGCAAAAATGGAAGTAGCATCACCCAAACACTGCAAACTATTTTCAGACATCTCAGCAGAGCTGAACAACACCATTGCTACTTGTGATATTTCACCAGTTTCTGAAACTTATATTCCATTTAACACTAATGGCTTGATCACCCAACCAACCCCCACAAGATGACCAAAAAGGCAAGTTTGTTCTAAGGTTTGAATTACATTAGTTTTTGCTTGGATTGATCTAAAGCACACTGATGAGAGATTCATCATATGACCATTGTTGTTGTTGTATCATGATTGAATTTATTGAAAAACAATCATACTGCATCAACCAAAATCCTGCCAATAAAAAGATTGCTGAGTCGAAAGGAGGAGTCAACAAGAAATATCCCACACTCGAGGATGTGTGTACAACAATGAAAAGATCAAAGCTACATTTGTAATAGCAACTCATTCAAGCAATATAAAAGAAAAAGATGCTTTAAAATGACCAAAAAAGATCAATATGTGAAAAAAGGAAAATTTGTTTGTTTTGAATCCATATGGAATAATCCCTATTGGCATTTGATGTTCTTGGTTGCATGCACAATAGTCAAATGGAAAATTGGGGTGGGATACAAAATAAGCTTAAATCTGTGCTCAAATTTAATTGTCAAATTTATATTGTTGACTACTTCTTTAAAAGAATATACACTGCTAGATTTTTGATCTCTATCTCAGGACAATTTATGTTCTGATGTGATAGCTCTTTCAAATGCAATTAATGTTATGAGGATAATTAAGCTACAACATTGATGAGTCAGGCAGCTGAATGGGGTATTTAGTTATTCCTTTCTTCATTTTTGTGAAAAAGATTACTTTGTATGAAAAAGGAAGATTATCTATAATTACATTGTAAATACAAATACTGTAGTTATCAACCAAAAAAGAAAATTGTTTATTCCTCATTTTGAACATTGTGGAAATGACTTGATTCACAATCATATGATGAAACAATATATAAACAGATATATTCAAATCTGAATTGTTAAAAAATTACACATATTGTTCAACTGTTTCATAATTATTTCCATTACTAGTTCCTTTCACAACATTTTTCCTGACATTGGTGTCCCTTTTAAGTTCTGCAACATTTGATATTGAACTATCATGATTTGCATCATCTAGCAATTTGTCCACCGTTCCTTATATTGTTCATGTGATTCTTTGCTATGCATCCCCAACTGTTTCTGTTGCTCTTCCCTAATTTCTTGATTTTTAATCACCATGACAGATGTCAATTTTTCAGTTAGAATTTGTCCTCACCAAAGGATAGTTTCAAAAATTAATGACCTTCTTGCGCATATTTGAGGAGAGTGGAGACATTGAATTCCTGATTGAGAATGCTGTGTCTTTTTTGTTTTGCTTGGTGCATCTTTCTCCCAGGATTTATTTGACAAAAGAACTTCTTTACTTGAGCATTTTTTGAAGTGTGATTCATCACAACTGGTTGGCATGATGTTGGCATTTTCAAAAGGTGGATTGGGTGGTTTGCTGTCATTGTTTTCAATGACATTTCCACACTTTTCCCCTTCACAACCCTCTAATCCAGAATCCAACCCATCACTCCATGAGAAGACTTTGTCAATCCATTAGTCTGTTCAATTACTTTTTGTAACCAGTTCAGCCTTCCTGGCATAGAGAGGGCAGTTTATATCTCTGAATACCCCTTTTTTTCTTGTGACTTGGTTAATTTTTTGTTTCATAGAATCATCTGTCTTGCAGCATTTTGGATAAAGGTGTGATGTCACTCTGCAATGATATTAAAATAGTTTTAATTGATTGGTAGGATCTTATTGAGAGGGTCAATGAATCATTCAATTGTGGGCAGTGGATTTTACTCCTTCTTTGTTTTAGGCATTGTGATGTTGATTTGAATGACAGGGGCAAAAAGCAAAAATAATGCATTAGAGTGGAGTTACTGGAAAAGATGCAGAGCAAGAAATATCCAAAGTCAATAGCTGATTAGTTTGGTTATTTCTTTGCTTTTATTCATATATCTACATCATCTGTGGGAATTCACATTAAGAATACCAAAAGTCAACAAATATTAAAAAATATCTCAGAAAGAATGAAGTTTTAATTTTGTGGATTAGTCACACTTTGTACTATTGTGTTGGATGAGTATTATGCCTCCTTGCAACAAGACAACCCAACACTTGACAAAAACATTAGTGCAATACCTGTTTCTATGCAACACTTACTTGTAGGAGAGGCTAGGCATCATTAAGGCAACAGCTATGTTACACATCATTCTTTCCTACTTTATGAGAATTTCAATGAGTGCAAAATTTGCTTATCAAATCAGAGTTTAAAGGATGTTTTGATGAATTTGAAAAATGGCTATGCAAGTTTTTCTAGAAGGAGACAATGATGAGCTTCTGTTTGATCACCATTTTTTAATCGTTAATGGAGTTTAATTCTTGCTCTGAGAACATCTGGGATATAACAAATTTTGTGTTGAGGGTTTCCTTTGCATTCACGTCCCAATGACAAAAGCAGCTCAGTTGGGGAAGCAACATGATGCAGTTTGGCATGCTTATGCTAATCCCAAATCGCAAGTTGCCTTACACCTGTCATTTTTTGTCATTCATAAGATAATTATGTTCCAATCCAGGTATTTTGAATACTCATACAGAATAACTGCCTGTCATCATCGTTCATGGTTAAGGCAAATTATCAAAAACTTGATTGAATGAAGCAAAGCAAATCAATATGATAGGTTTGTGAAGTGATTTCACAAGGTGAGTTTTTTGATTTTCAACTTAAGTTCAATATTTTGACAGAATTGTCTTGCAGTACACTTCACTTTCAATAAATAAGGAAGCATTCAAGAGACATGACATCAAACTGGGTGATTTGGGATTGTACTCAACAAGAAAAAGAGCCATGTTTCTTCTGGAAAAACTATTTTGCTACCCATTGTAAGTAATTTTTTGCATATAATCTGGAGCATGGGCAGCGCATAGGAGTTCTACCTTCACTATGAAAAGGCAGGAGACCAATAACTTGAGAAGTGAGTTGCTTGATTGAATCAATCTCATTTCTCTTTTTTAGTTTTGTTTTGAATCCCATTTTTCTTCCACCTCACTAGCTTTTCTTGGGATGTTGTGAGTTTCATGTTTGCATTAAATTCTTACCACATCCACCATTGTCAATCCTTGGCCTTGTATAACTTGCTTGTGCAGTTCAAACAAAAAATGAGTTAAATTCCTTTTGGAATTGCTGGGGACCTTCTTTACGTTCTCCTTCTTTTGAACTTTCTTGATGCTGCTTCAGTTATTATAATCATTGTATCAATGAAAAAACTCAAATGAATCTGAAAAATGACTTGTTAAAATTTCTTGTACATATTATTTTTTTATGAGAGTAACACTCAGAGGGGAAAATATATCCAATGTTGAAGGTCAGTGAAGAACTTTTAATGTAGATCATTTGAATGTTTTACATTGTATCAATAATGAGGTGTTCAAAATCAGGGTGAATTCATAGAAAAATAAAAAATAGTTTCGTAGAAAATTACATACTAGCTGTATTTTCATTACAATAGAGGGGCTGGTTGAAGTTATATGATTTATCTTCTTTTATGAATAATTCAAATACATTTTAATGTTTGATGTGCATGTAATGAAAAAAACGATCAATTTAGTCCTTTTTGATTTTTGCTTTTATCTTGTTTTCCTTTCTGAAAATCAGGAAAAAACAATCAAAGAGTTCTGATTTTTGTTCATCTCAATAATTTATTAAAATATTAATTATTTCCAGTAAATGATTTTGACACATTTCAAATAAATATAATTGATTAATGTCTATAAATAATGTATCAATATATTGGAAGCTTTTAGGTTTGTTTTAAACACAACATGTGGTGAAGAACAGATCAGTGACTGGGCCTATGAGTGCAACAAAGTCATTACTGATATGTTGCAAACATTCTCTGGGCAGCAAAAAAACTGATGAACATGTTGGAACACCACCTCAATATAATTTATTATTGTACATACTTGTTGCTAATCTACACAGAGTTTTTTGCACAAAATCATGATATGAGATATTTTTAAAATTTTTAAAGTATATTCATGGGAGTTGTTATGGTATGTGGGCCTAGTGGAAATTCAATGTAATTAAATAATAGTACATAATATTGTCCACAGGTCTATGTGAAGTATACACTATTCCTGCACATTTTATGAAGATGTGTACATTTATTACAAACAAAAGTTTGTGCAAGCCTTGCATTCATGGATCATTTCCATATTACACAAATGCACAAACACATTTTTATGTTTTTGTGCATGCATCCTGCACCATATATACATGCAGATAAGTGCACAAATGGAGCACAAGTCATCACAAACCATTCAGCTGAATTTATCTTAAAAAGGCTTTCTTCACACATAAAAACATTTGTTATACCAAAAAATGTTTTAAACACCTATACAGAGCAGAGCAACATCATATTGTCATATTATTCCACAAAACTCCCTTATGAGGATACACCAGTCTCCTAGGTGTAAATTGTATGCCTCCAAAAATGATCAATCATTTATTGTTTGATGTGGATGGCTTTAAAATTATTCTTCATGTATTTGTACTGATATTCAACAAATACACTCCATTCAATACTGATGGTTCAATCATCCCCCTAACCATCACATGAGTGGGCTAAGAAGGCAAGTTCAACTGGAGGATTGTTTCGAATTAGTTCTTGCTTGGACCAGAACTAGGGGTTCTAGGATAAACCTTAACTTTATTTTTTGCATGATGATGACCAATTTGAGCATGTATTTGCATTTTTGTCAACAAATCATGATCCGTGTATTGAAATATGATCCTTGTGCATCACTTGGAATCCCATCAGAAGAAATGGTTACTTATTTCAAAGCAGCATAATAAACAAAAAATATCCAATCCTCAAAGATGTATGGGCCACAATGGATGGGTTGAAACTTAACTTACAAAAATCTCCCTATCAATCAATTCAAGAGATGTTTTATAATGATTTGCAAGCAGATCACTATGTGACAATTTTTCAATGTCCCTGGTTGTGTGCATGATAGTCAGGTTGCTGAAAAGGAGGAATATATGAAAAACTGGAATCTGTGTACAAATCCAATGGTGAGATTTGAATTGTTGACTCTGCATTTGGAAAAATCACTCAATAATTTTTAATCAAATCATCTCAAGATTATTAATATACTAAAAGGACAGAAATTTTGAGTGCAAAAAATACTCAACAAAGAGAGCAGAAATATCCATGCAACTGAATGGGGGATGCAGTCATTCCAATCTTCTTTTCCTCAAGTGAAAGATTGATTTGTGTATGAGGAAAAATGGGAAAGAAGATTGTTATTGAAATTTTTCTTCATTTGTATAATTTATGTGCCAATATTGTAGGCATAAATCAAATACAGAATTTCTACATACCAAATTTGGAACATTGCAGAAATGCTTTGATTCATATTGACCTCATTCAATAGAGATTTATTTTAGTGTAATTGAAAATAAACTAACAACAATTTATACAATGTTGTTGTCATCTTCCTCTGCATTGCAATTGCCTGCTGCATTTACATCATAATTTACTTTGTGTGATACCACTGACTTATTGATCCCATTTGCTGCAATGTCTTAAATAACCTGTCCAATGTTTACATTTTGATTGTTGTATGTCAAAAGAGTTTCCATCATCATCTGCATCATCTGACGTTGTGTACTATTTTCCTTGCATTGTGTATTTAATTCCAACCTGCACATCTCCAACTCTTTATCATGCTGCTCCTTATCTGGATAAAGATATGAACTTTTTGAAGGTGAATTCATTACTATCATATAGAAGAGATGATGATTTTTTGGCAAGTTTGAGTGAGAGTTGAGGGAATGGAGAACTAATTGAAGGAACCTTCCTTTTTTGGCTTTGCTTGAAGTATCTCTCCCTTCTTGAGTCTCATTTGACCTGTCTTCAGATTGTGCAAGCTTGGAGGAGGAATTTATGACAACAGATGCTGGTATGTTGCCGTTGTTAACAGCTGGATTGTTGTAGCTGTCAACAGGTTTATCATCATTTGCAAATGAATCATTATCATTTGCATCATAGTTTTCAAATGACTCTTCACTGTAGCTTTTGTTTCCTGTACCAACCCCTCCATCACAATGATTGGAACCTGTGGAGCCATCAGTCTTTTTGATTATTTTTTCTTCACTGCTCTTGCCTTCATTGCATAGTGAGGGCAGTTTGGATCTCCCAATGGACAAGACCTTTTTGCAACAGAGTTAAATTTCTGCTTCAGGGTCTTGCCTGTTCTGCTAAATTCAGGGAAAAGGTGTAGTGGCATACTGCTATCACATCCCATTCTGTTGTAGTAACTGGCAAAATTTCATCTACAAGCTCAATGAGGGATTCGATATCAGGCACCCAATAATTTTCATTCTTCTTTCCTGGCATGTTGTTGTTGCTGATGATGAGATAGAAAAATGACTTGACTTTTTGTTACATGGAATGTGAAAGAAATTCTTCAAACCATTAGTTTTCAAGATACGAGGTCTGAAAAAATTTTGTGCATGTCATGCACAAATTTGTGTCGGGCTGGAATAGGAGGAGATCTGTATTCGAGCAAAATACAATGAAAAACCACCGCAGATACCTGTCCGTTGTCCATCAAAACGGACGAAAAATTGGCGGTCAGATCGAGTGGGAAAAACACTGGATGCATCTTGTATATGTTGAGAGCGACCACTCCGTACTTTGCCTAGTTCACCGCTTCTGGTGTTATCACGCACCCTAACAAACGACAGCCATGACAAGAGCGCCAACTTTTTTGTTGTTGCTCTCGGGCTGCTTCTTTCTGCAAGGAAATTCGTTCAGCACCCATTGCAGATGTCCCGTTCGCTCACCTGTCAGGCCACATGTGTTGAAATTGTCTTCAAGCAAAGACAACGACGAAGACAACGCCGTCTGCCACCGTATGTTGCCGTCGCAACAACGCAGGAGCTTCATTCAAACAGTAGCCAACTCCCTTGCCTTTTCCTCCTTCGTGTCCATAGAAGGAAGTGCATCAGCCATTGATGTCGAAGGTCTGCCGAAAATCACTGATAAAGTCTTCATGGATGTGCGCATTTCTCGCTCTGATGGGACTTTTTATGTCAAAGATACACCAACCATTGATCAAGCCGGTGTCATCGACGAGCCGTTCTACGGTCAACTAGTACTGGGGCTTTTTGGAAATCATGCACCAAATCATGCAAAGCAATTTCTTCAGTACGTGGAGGTGCCATTCGAAGTGGACAACCCTCTTCGAAGTTATTCTCGGGCGAGATTTACTACCCTGGATATCACTAGTGGTTTGTTGATCGGTGGGGTAATTCCTGGATTGGATGTCAAAACTTTGGCGGGCGGAAATGTGTTGGAGTATGGGAGCAGGGTGATTCCAGCCAAGCTTTGGATTGAACCCGTAAAGGCACAAGAATCGACGGTAACAAAACCTTTGTCTCACGACAGAAAGGGGCTTCTAACACATCGGAATCTGGACCTGACCCCCTCTTTTGGAATTACTACTCGAACAGAATCTACGTATTTGGATGGGTCAAACACTGTATTTGGATGTATATTGGAAGATAAGGATGGATTTTTGGACAAAGTTCTGGATCTTCCCATTTTGACCGACGAAGGGAAAGTAAGC
>JACCDI010217333.1_pt1 | contig 12319 bp, 8 predicted proteins | sample 7442791 | NCBI WGS metagenome assembly JACCDI01 (sample SAMN15323434, study PRJNA562643) | freshwater metagenome | isolation source: river surface water | place: USA:Blue River Watershed | collected 2017-08-15
GGTATTCTTGTTGGTAGAGATGCATTTCTTTCACGATTTAGAACCAGTCAAGGTTAGCAAACATGCAAGTCATTCAGTTTCTTTTATACCGCCATTAAGATTTGAGGGGGGTTAACAATGAAGGTTTTGAACCTTTAATCATTGGGAGTTTATTTTTTATCTTAGATAACAATATGATGTTCCTAGGTTTTGGAGAAGACACCAATATCATCCTGGTAGAATTTATATTCATCAAGTCCATAGGTAAATTTTAGCCACAGATGATTGCTATCATATGTATTTTGAAAGGGTGTGGTAATGATCCATAACATTTGGGGCTTTTAATCAAGTTTGGAGGTATAATATTGCTTTGAGATATCAAGTTTTTTAATGCATGCATCCTGATCCATTGAAATCCATCAGTAATGATAGACAATCATATTTTTACATTTGATCCATTCAGTAAGGGAGAAAAAATCAGAAATTTGATTTTTGGATGTGACTTCATGAGTGTATGTAGATGAGTATACATAGTGAAGTACAGGTTCCACATGAGTTAGACACTCAATGTGGACCTTTTGGTGTGGATAGGTGTGAAGTGATCTATGTAAAAAATTGCTAAATTAACCCAGGAAACTGTGTAAGCTATAGAATTGGTTTGAAGTCAAATGTTTTTGGTTGGCAATAAAACCAGTTAATTTAACTTGTTTGTATTTTTGCATTGATGATGCAGCTGTCCAGTTTTTCTCAGTCAAACAAGTAATCTTCTTTAAGAGCCACGAGTTGTTGTTGAGGTTAATTAGTGAAGAGTGTTAGAAATAAAGAACTCTTTTAGGTCTCTGCAAGTTATCATTATCCAACAGTTGAAGAATGTTGTCTATTTGGTAGTGAAGCCAGACTGGCTAAGTTATTCCACTTTTTTGATGTCATATTGACATGGTTATTTAAATAACAGCAACATGGGTGTCTGTATTAGTATTCCGTTTGATCTCAAGAATTACCTGTTTTGAATGGATGTGGCCTTGCTTGGTGCTGTTTTCCTCTCCACTGTTGGAATCATATGTGCTAGATGTGAGGCATAATCTAGTACTTATGAGGGGGTATTGGCCTGTGTATCATGGTCTTGTCGAATCAAGAAATGAAAACCCTTGAGAATTTTAGTAGATGGTTTGGTGCCAATTATTTTACATGTGGCCACCAAAAAAGCCATCATTTTGAGTTTGTCTGTGGCTGACACTTGTTAAACATATGCAGATGGTTGATAAAGCTCAATATCAATAGGGAAATATTAGGTTACTGTACAACAGGGTCCCATGCAGGCATATTTGAGGAACTACTGCCAAGGAGACAAGGTTTGGTAAGGAACCCTTCAAGACAACGCAATAGGCCACTTATTAGTATTTACCCCATGATGCTGCATGTTATCATCCAATGTCCAAGAATAACCTAATTCAAACCTATTCCATTTTCACTTATGCCTGAGAAATCTCAAACCAGAGTAAATATAAAATGTCCAGATTATTTACACATCTAAAAATATTTTCTACATTTTTAATATGCTAGATACAAGTATTTAGCAAGAGACATGCAGTTTCTACATGGACAAAATATTTTCAAACCCACATAAGAAATATGAAGACAATAAAAGCCTATGATGGGAGCCAGCATTCATGTGCTAAAGTATGTGGTACATTGCCACATTATACACATACACTGCAGTGTCCATGTCCCCTACAAGAAACAAGAAACACTTGAATTAAACACTCATTGCAATACAAACATAGAGAAATGTAGGACATAACCCTCAAGGGTGTGTGAATGCCACTGCTATAATATTATTGATAAAAAAGAATAAGAGAAAAACCATCTGTTAGTGCAAATGGAACTCAATTTAATTAATATTGACTCTTACTGTAACTTAAAATTTATGAATTTGGAGTTCAATGAAGTATAACTAATTTCCTATTTTAGACAGTCATGAATGGCCCCATCTGTGAACTATGGTTCAAAATAAAGAGTCTATTGGATTTAAAAATTAATATATTTTACTTGTTTGGATAGCCTTGTGGTGATTATCATACCAAGTTTGATAGTCATCAGTAATGAATTAATTACATTCCTAATGAGTAATTTAAAATGCATGGAACTGTGATTCTAGGTCCACTTTAGTAAATGAAATGCAATTTCTCTTCTATTTTTGTGTAAATAATGCTACACATTCATCACAGAAGAGTTGCTAGCTGATTGTAGTGGACAACATCTTGTCTGAAAAAGTAACTAAATGAAAGTAATACAACAGAGAATATAATATTGGTTAGTGAGGTTGACTCACATTTCCAGAATTGAAAATTACCCACATTGGTAGAACCAGTTCAATATAGTGATTGTAGTGTGCCTGTGACAGATGAATTTTTATTGTTTGGAATGACATCATCATAGTCATAAGTACACTCGAGGAGTCATCATCCAATTCTTGTGGAACATTCATGGCATCCAGGTGATACGTCACCAAGACCAAAAGTGATTTCTTTGAGGCTACAGTATGACCTTGCACAACAAGTTTGGGTTGATCAACCCAAAAACTGGTGGAGGATTGAGAAACAGAGGGGACATCTAAACTGAATCAACAATTGATTACCACTAAAGAGTAATTACTTTTGCATGATGATGCTTCAACTTTATTTGCCTTTCTGACACTTGAATTACTGCTATCCCTCTCACAGCATCTCCATAATATTTTATTCCCATACAATAGTAACAGGTGCCCCAAATCCCACCATCATCACCCCTCAGGAAATTTCTACCCAAACCCTTCATCTCTTACAACTTGATGGATGATCTATGAAATATCAAAATAATCACACCTAAATGTGAGTATCAGCTACTCTAATTAGGGAGGAATCATTGAACCCATGGTAGTTTAAAATTGGGTTAGTACATTGTCAAAGATATACTTTGATGTTCTTCATGTAACTCATGGATGTTTATTTGTTTATGATAGATATTAAACTGGATATTCATAAGTGCAACAATGTCTGTTTTGGCTTAGAATTAGACCAAGATCTGTTTAAATTTGTTAAGGGAAACTAAACTATTCCAAGTTTCATACATAGTAGGGACCTTAGTCTCAAGGTATGAAATTTATATTAGACAATGATTGTGATTATTTTTTGTTCAATAACTAGATTTATGGTGTGTATGAATTTTCTTTTAACTAAAACTTTTCTTCTAAACAAATATGTTTGGGGTTTGATTCAAATCTTTCAATTGTCTATAAATTCCGAACAAAAATTGGGGATGCACCATTTGTACCTTCAAATTAGGTTTAGTTGAAAATGAGTCGGATATGTTGCAATGTTATATTGATGTTGCAAGATTTTTGCTAAGAAATTTTGTCTAGATATGCTGCTGGGAGTTGTGTGATGGGCCTGATATCATGGCAGTGTTGACTTACCCACCTGTAACAGATGAGTAGTGAAATACACACATTCTAATATACTTCTGAAGAATCTTTTGAAAGTAGAAATATTCATTTGAATATTGTCTTTGAAAATATCTAAATGCAAATGTGAGTGGTAGTGATATAGTTATTATTTCCCAGGTTTAAAAATAACAATGTTATATTATTATAAAAAACATGTAGTACAAACAAGCTATTGTGGTTATTACCCTACAAAAATCATATGTTTCATGTTGTATATTTCAGGTTCAAAGGAGCTTCAGTGATGATTTATCAAGGGTTTTTTACACTTTTACAACATTTCTGACAATGTTATCAGCTCATACAGTCAAGAAAAAATAAAAAAATTCATGTAATGATACAACATAATTTCTTCTGTTATTGTTATATCATAGACACAAGTTATTTGTCATAACATCACTCACTAAACCATAGACAAAAAATGACAAATACCTCCTACCATTTTATGACATGCTTGGACATGTTATGTGTCTATGCCAATATCTGCAAACTGTAAATTTTGTTCTGTCTAGTCATGAGACATTTTCAACTGAGGAATTTGGAGAAAACGATTCATTGTAGACACCAAACCTAACAACAGTTGGGTTACATTTGCATAAAAATGGTAAATAAATTTAACATCAGAGCCATACACCTTTAAGTGAAATCAAATTGATTTTTCATGTTTTGTAGCATTAATAATTATATGCTTTTAAAATGAAACTCAAATACATCATTAATTCTTGTATCAACAAATAATGTTCAAAGTTTTATTTTATTAAACTTCCTTGTCAGGGTGTACAATGCAAATACTGGTACACCTTTTGGTCAACTCTTGATGCATTATATGTCTATAAATCTCAAATGGTGGTATTAGACATACCTTTGGTGTAATCATTGCATTTGTAGATCTATCATCAACAAATCATCAAATATTTTGTTATTTTTGATACCCTGAAAAATGCATGACAACTCTTGTTGTAGAATAAATTATTTGTGAAGTCATTTAAATACAGGAATCTGTTATCCATAGTAATTTGCACCAGCACTTTTGATCAAGTAGTAATTTCCATCAGGTCCTCTGCAGTGTATCAAACAAATGTGGTGCCATGGTGGACTGATTGACTGGATCCCCTCATCCTTACTTTAACTCTGATGATAAACCATTTTGGATCAAATGCACAAACCTAATCTACTTTAGTTGTCAGTTACATCAAGTCAAAAATTTTATGGGTACAATTGATGTCATATGACATGGCTGTGACATGTCCTTAATATCTCCCTTGACCCAAATTGATTTGATGATATATGTCCTATATCCTCAGAGTTTGAGGACATAATTTTAAACTAATTAATAGCACCAAGAAGAAATAAGAAAAACAATTAAATATTTTATGTGATCTCTATTTTACAAGATCAATCTAAAAATGCAATAAAAACAATGAATTGTTGTAGGAAATTTTTTTAGTCATCATCATCGTCATTGGCATTTCACACCAAAACATTTTGCTACCGGTTTTTGGCATTTCAGCTATGATTCCTTCCATATAGGCACATGAAGAATGAAATGGTCAAGAAATGGGAAACCTTCTCATCCTCAACTCCTTCAATATCACATGCTTCATGTATAATTTAACTGTCATCCCTTCCACAAACACATCCTATTTGATTTCCAACATGGAAAGTATTCTGATTGGCATCTAAAAGATCAAACCCAGTGTCTTCATATATATCTACAAAAATGGCTTTAAAGACAACATCATTTTTCTTGTGCTTTTCTTCTTCAACCCTCAGTCAATCCCATTTTTCTGCTAGTTGTCACTTGTTCCTTCAGTTATATTGTATGTTTATACCCCAGTTTTTGAGCTCTAAATCATATTTGCAAGATATGAACAAGGAAAAATTGAAAGCAAATATATTGAAATTTAAACTTCAAAAGTTGCTCAATTCAAAACATCATCTACAATCACATCATGATCAGGATTCAAGGCATGTAAATTTCTCAGTATCTGAGCCTCCTCAAGCTTAGCAGATGTACACAAAACAGAAGTTTTATCCAATGATCCATCACCTATTATAGCCAGATTTCCATCTTTAATGGCCTTCACATCACTCTAAGACTGCTCTGTTGATCCTATTCCAGCTTGGAGGTTGTGCAAAAGACAACAAAGCCAAGGACATAAGTGAAAAGAAAGGTATTCATCTCATGCCAAATATGTTATTGAATAGATATTGCATCATCGTTTTCAAATCAATCAATAGATGTAAGATGTAAAATTAATAAATACTTTCATTTCCACTTATTTGTTTGGCCATGGATGATAGTGAACTGAAGCAACTAACCTAACCACCAGTTTTCTAAGCTTTCTATTATCAGTAATAAGGATTTCATGAAATCAATGTGGTACAAGGTTGAAGAGAGAGTGCCAATGCTGGGACTTCATAACATGGGTGCTCTAATTTGTTTTTATGCTTATTACATGGGAAACAAAGACATCAGCAAGGGAGATATCACCCTACTCCTCCTCATTGTCACCCAAAAAACTATACAATGATTGATAAAAATTAATCAAAAATGATAAATATTACCCAAATATTTGTCATTTCTTTCAGTATTTGCTACACAAAAAGCTTGATCCAATTTTAGCTCAAAATCCAATAAAACAACTCCTCTCTTTGGTCCAGAGCATTCCTCATCATCAAGAGAATTTAGTAAATCAAGCAATGCCTTATCTGCTTGATTTGCGCCAAAAGATAAATTCTCATTAGAGGAGTATTGGAATCACAATGGCACAAAGCCTTCAATGTACAAAACAAAGCATAAAGTAGACTAAAAATGGCCATTGAAAAACATTCATCCTCAATATTTTTGATAGCAGCTGCTCAATGATCATTTTTTGATTGACTGGCAACTAATGGGTTGAGAATTGTGGCCTTCAATTCTAGCTTCTACCTTAGCAACCTATACATTGCATAAGACTGGTTATAAGAACTGGTAGTGGCACCATACAGCTAACCATATTTTCCAATTGTTATAGGCAGTGGGTAAAGGCCTAAGTAATACCAATAGATTCCATGGCTAGCTCCAGACCCAAAAACATTGTAGATCCTACGGCGCTTGACACTGAGCAACTGCAAGCAATGTTAGATATATAAAATTGAAAATCGAACAAAAAACAAAACTTACCATCAGTGTAGAATCAAACAAATCAGTCAATTTTTGTCTTAATCAATTTCATTCACTATTTTCTGGAATTTCTCCATGATTTATGTTGCACCTTGCTTTCCTCCCAATGAATGTTTTAGATGTAGACTATAATGAACACAAATGTTAAAAGGACATTCCTCCATAGGGAAATTATTTTGAGTAGTGTGGTTTGCCTCATAGTTGCTTGGCTGCCTAGCCACCCAAGTCCAAACACTGTAGAATCTAGAAGAAGTTTTGCAAAATTCTAGTTGTGTATCACCTGATTTCAATTTTAATAATCCACCTTCAATCCTTGGAAATAAAAATTATCAAACAACAAGTCACTTATCACCTACTTTCTTCCTGGTTGGAGGTCTTAACTTACCATACACCAACCATGCCTGCATCAACAAATACTTAAACCCAGTGACTCAAAAACATTAGATATAATGTTATTGCCATGAAAAAATTAGCTATTGCCGTGTCTAACTGAGCATCATTGATACATCAAATGTCACTAGATATAGTATGATCAAATCCTGTTGAATTGTGGTCTAACCTCTATTCAAAGAGACACATGACAGTTTGGGGCTCCAAGAGATCATGAACATTTTGGCAAGGGAACTTCCAAGTCATTTTCAGACTGGATAGAGTCAACATACACTTGCCTCTTTCCTACCTTTTGGGAATTAGTCCTATCACACAAATCTTGATACACTTTTATTGCATTATCATCTATTTCCCTACAAGGCTTTGCATGCAACCCTAGATGTTGGACGCAATGACCAATCATTCTTTTGACCTGTGCTTTGTCCCACATCACAGACACATCATCTTTGGCTTCATATTATTTGGGATCTCCTCTACATGGTTATCTCCAAATACTCTTTACAAAGGAGATGGAATTGGTAAAATTTCTGATGTGGTGGTAGGAGACTTTGTAACTGTCTAATAATTAGAAAAATATCAAATTTGTTAATAATATGTTTCAATTAAAAATATCATTACCTTTAGCATATGATGAATGCAGGATGCAGCAACAATGAAGGGATTTCTGTAGACTTGTTGCTATCATGATGCTATTATTTGCTCAATGGTTTACTTGTCAGGAGTGTTGTTGTTTATCCTCAACATCATTGCACTGGACATGGTATGTTTTCCAAAAAACTAGTGCAAAGAATAATATTGTCAGTCATTTTCTTAGTTAGAAATATCAGATGTCAGTGTGTTGATCAAAGAGCCAACATGCAACAACATCAAGAGCATGTCAGTGATATGTTGGGAGAGGCTCAAAACATGGTGAGATATAGGGCAAATATCATTCCTCAAAGCATGAATTTTTGTTTGTATTCACTGTACTTGGCTTGGTCCAAGGAGCTCAAAAATGCACTAAAAGTAAAAATAGTCAATTTTGTTGTTGTTGGTACTTCTCTGGTTCATTCTACATATACAAAATGTCCATTCTAATTGATTCCACTCCTGTGAAATATGTCTGAAATTTTTTTGTTGTCAATAAAATGTTCCAACATGTAGCAATATTTTCATCATTTTCCATACATATTTTCCAACATTTCCAAGCTATTTTTCTGTTAGTATTATAGGTTATGGGGGCTAAACAAACTTAATTTGATATCCTTTGATGAGATCAAAAATTAACAAATTTCGTTTTGTTGGATCAGAGTGATACAATGGGGGATGGAGATGAGAGACTGATTTCCATGCATTGACTGCATTTGTATTGCAAAGTTTTTCTTGATCTCATTTTTCAATTTTGTTATTATACAGATGATCCATTTCTTAACAGAAGAATTTGAGAAAGATTTCTTCCACAGAGGAATATTTAAGCTTACAAAGATTATTTTCAAAGATTTGGATGATTGTTGAACTTTTTTGAGTTTACATATTGAAGTAATTACATGCAACTGGATGGTGAGGCCAATCGAAAGAAAGAGCAACAATCCCATGAAAATTGTCAGTTCATCTCATTCTTTCCCTAGGATTTTAGGACATACCCTCAGGATGAGGGCTTGTCCAGGACAAACTAAGTCACATAAATCACCATGAAACTTGACTTCACATGATTGCCTTCCATCAATTGATGTTGTTGATTTGTGTCCTTGCTCCATTCTTCATTGTATATAATTATAGGATTATCTACCTTGTACCAAGATATTCAGATACCTGTGTTTTGATTACTCATGTTTTGTTTTGGAATTCTTGCAGTAAACACAATTACAATATGGTCAAACACCTCTGTTTCTCATTTTGATTGGTTTCTATCAATGGTGTGTGTGAAATGTAGCTTCTTAATATATTTTTATCCAGTGAAAGATCCCTTATGCCTGTGAACTATGATAATATTATTGTTTATTTTTGTTTGATATACATTTCAAAAGTGAGGACATCCCATTACTTTGGTCCTAGCAATGTTTGACAATAATTGATATTCTGTGACCATTGGTGGTAACAATTTTGTGTTGTTTGTTCATTGGAAACTTGTAATTGATTATTATCTCAATGTTCTTTGTTATTTTTGAATCTCATTTGAATGCTAAAACAAGAAATACCAGATTTGTAAATACATTTTATATTTTGACATCACCTAGTTTTACATTTTCCACAACATTTTGAAATTACTGTCTACATAATTTAAAATTCCCTACATCTTGCTCCATCATCTTCAATCACCTCACAAAAGTCAATTATATCTTGTCTGTGAATATTTTTCTTGATAAATCTATGTAGCCTGCATCAAAGCTTGTTTTTTCTATCTTTCATTGTTTCTCTGACTATTGTTGATGTCATGACATTATTAGTAAAATAATTATTGCTATGTCCAAAGTACAACTATAAAGGCAAAAATGGAAACTGATTATTATTTTGGAAGAAGAACTGTGCAGTAGAACCTTATTAATGGAATGATATTTGGATTTGAAAATTAAATAAAGGATAATAATTTTTGAGATCGAGCAGAAACATTCAGAATTCATTATTCATGTGCACAAGTTTGACTTTTTCTTGCAATAATTATACTGATTCATGACTATTTTTGTATTACCCAACTCCTGTGCAATAATTGATGTATTGAATTTGTTCTCACTTGTTACTCATTTTATTATGAGATATACAAGGTATTCATTACCACTTTGCAGTCACCAGTCACCATGTTTTACATTTTCCTGCTTTCTTCTCTAACATGACAATATTTCACATTAACAAACATATATTTGTATCACATGACAGAAACAAACAAATATTTGTATCACATGACAGAAAATAAAATCGAAGTCAAGACAAATTTTTCAAAAATTAATGAAATAAAAAATATACTAAAAAAGATAGTATAATATTTACCTGGTGCAGAAAATAGTCAGATTAGAATTCATTTAGTCTATCCAAAAAAGCTGTATCACCAGATGAAGAGATAAAAATGTCCCAATTAATTACCACCTCAGTTCACAACTGGGTTGCAATTTGAATATCAACTTTATAGTAATTGAAATTATTTCAATATTATAACCACTTGAAAATGTTCCTGTCCAGCTCAGACATATTTCCGAGTAAAACATTGTACAAAATCATCACCAATCAGTAGTAACAATTTCACAACACCGTCATCATGTATACTAATGGATACAATGCTAATTTGATATTGTTATTAGGTCCTTCCAATTGTAAGGTCACAGCATCATTACTAAAGGTAGCATTATTCATTACATTGTCTGGGCAATATTTGGATTCCCTCAAGTGTGAATCACCGCAATCAATACCAATTCAATCAATAACACCTGTATCATTACATTTACCATGCTTAACAAATTATTGGCATTTACAAACTTGAATATTCAGATTAAATGACCCCTTATACATACTATACATCAATCAGAATGATTTATCTAATTATTTTAAAATAAATCTCAAATATCTTTGTAAAATCAATTTCCCCATCCACATTCAAAGATTGTAAGACTGTTGGTTGATCATAGTTGCCTTTTGTGAGGTCTCCACAAAAGTCTGGTTTTAAGACATCATCTGTTTTTTTATTTTTTGATGAATGACAACAAGAAAACATGTTTGTTTGAGGATCACAATTGTTCCATGATATGCTTGGTAACTGCCTCAGAATTTGTCATTGATCTTAAAAGGTTCCCAATCTCACCATACCTATTGTCAATTATCAGAATGGAAGAAATTTTTCCTCCCTTTGAACATCTTGATGTATTTAGCTTGTTTTGATTGGATATTTGTACAGTCAACATTATTTCATTTGGAGTGTCTATGTTATCATTTGTATCTCATTTTCTATTCTTCCTTGCTTGAATGGTCAATATATCCTTGTTATTTTTGCAAATCAATTCTTTGCATTTGTGGTAAATAAAAAATATTCATCAAAACATTAGAACTGAAAGAACAAGAGGCAAAATAGGAGATAGGGGAAGAACTTCACAAGAGGAAGATGCTTGACACACATGAAAAATCCAACATCAGTATAATTTTTGTGCATAAATACAATGCTAGCTGAATCCATGACAAGTGACTTCAACAAACTTAATGGAAACTGGGACACAGTGTATGTGTAGAAGATTTGGATATTCTTCAAAAATTCAATAATGCTATGGCGGTTTGAACAAGATTGGGTTTCATTGGTAGTTTTCAGACTGAAAGATGGGTAATTGTAATGTAGATAAAGGAAGATGTTAGGTGTTAGACATCAAATTGATAGTTCAGAAACCATCAGTGGAATCAAGAATTGAGTATTGGAGGGATATGAAATGAACTAAACAACATTCAATAGAGACAAAAGGGAGATGGAATAATTTATTCAAATTAATGATAAAGCCAATTGGAACAGATAAAACAGGTTCACAAGTTGACCATGAGCTATTGATTCACTACAGAGTATAAGAAAACATTATTACTTAATGAAACCTGCAAGAAAATATCATTACTTTTAAAGATTTCAGTCATGAACACATTTGATTGCTACATTTTTCATGAACAAGATTGATTAAACATTTGTAAAGACAATTCATGTCAATATTCTTTGAGTTAAATCATGAAACATGTGGATCAAATAATATATTGATTGTGCCAAAGGTGTGTTTGGTATCATCCTTTGAGATTAATGATGAAGCAACACTAATACAGTTGAGAAAATGGTGTACATGCTTTCCAAGTAATCACCCAGTAGAGAGATTGGGAGAACATCAAACCTTTGAAGTGTCCATTGTTGACACAACGAATCCTATCATCATTGAATTTGACTAATAGTCATCTAAAAGTATATAATTATTTGCATTAGCCAATGTTTACAATGTCTAATTTAATTGTGCATGAAAATTGTGCAAGATTTACCAAATCAATGATTCTTTTAACATGAACTTCAACTTTTGATCAATTTCCAATCCACATGCAATAATTGTCTCCTTAATTTATTGTGAATACATTGCAAACCCAATCATTTCTAGTGAAATACTCTGTGAAATGTTGCAACTTGGATTCCAAAATGAGCATGTCATTCCAAAATCAAAGGAAATCTAGACAAACTTCACACATTCCATCACCATGATAATTATACCACACACATGAACATTTTCTAATAAATTTCATAATTTGTGACCTTGTAATGTTTCTAAATACAATATTTGAGATAATAATATTCCCCCCCCCCCCAAATGATTAAGTGTATTAGA
>JACCDI010798843.1_pt1 | contig 12316 bp, 13 predicted proteins | sample 7442791 | NCBI WGS metagenome assembly JACCDI01 (sample SAMN15323434, study PRJNA562643) | freshwater metagenome | isolation source: river surface water | place: USA:Blue River Watershed | collected 2017-08-15
AGCATCATCGACCAGAATTTATCAAAATCTAATTCCAGCGCTACATCTACATTTGTAGGTCCGCCGCTGCGATTATAGATATCTACAACTGTCGCTCCGCGGGTAAAGGTTCCGTTGAGTTCAATCTCTACATTTGATCGACGAGTCTTCACGACAGAACGATCAATGAGGAGAGCGACCGCTACTGGGTCATGCAATGGTGGGTCAGGCATCTCAAAGACATCGTTGTAGGTAGATGCAAAGAACTTCAGTAGTCCAATTACAGTGGTTGAAAGTTCAGTTCCCATCGCCTCTAACGCCGTAAAAATAGGCTTGGTCACCAGCGCTTGGTGGGTGACATCGAGGCCACACATCGTCAAGGGAATGCCGGATTTCATCACGATATCAGCGGCTTCTGGGTCCATCCAAATATTGAATTCAGCATAAGGGGTTCGATTTCCGCGCGATGCGCTTCCGCCCATAAAGACAATCTCTGCCACATTAGATCGAAGTTCTGGATAGAGCTTAAGAAAGAGCGCGATATTGGTAAGTGGTCCGGTTGCAACAAGGGTCACCTTCTCCGAATGTTCGCGAACTACCTTTGCAATCAAATCAACGCCGGAGATTTTTTCAAGTTCGAAAGTTGGCTTAGGTAGGGGAGCGCCATCGAGTGCGGTCTCACCGTGAATATCTGTGGCTGCTTCGATGTAACCAAGGATTGCATTACCAGCACCTTCGGCTACCGGGACATTTATTTTCGCCAGAGCACAGATTCGCAATGCGTTCTCTGTGACCTTAGCGATAATGCCGTTTCCAGAGACAGTTGTGATTGCTAAGAGATTAATCTGCGGGTTATATGCCGCCAAAATCATCGCTAAAGCATCATCATGGCCCGGGTCACAATCGAGAACAATCGGTGTTGGTTTCATAAGCGTAAGAATAACCACAATACCCCTTCTCAGTAAGAGTAAGCGTGGTTAAGATTGGCGCATGGCTCTCACCGACGGCTCGCTTATCTCCATTAAAGGATTCTTGCGAACACTTTCTCCGGTAGATCAAGTCGGAGCAGATGCGCGCGCAGCGATGCTTGCAACTCGAAGCATTAAGACAGCAAGCAAACGTTGGGCAATCGACATGGCAATCAGCATGATTGATTTAACAACTCTCGAAGGTGCAGACACCGAAGGAAAAGTTAAAGCGATTTGCAGCAAAGCAATTCGTCCCGATCCTTCCGATCCAACTGTTCCTCATGTCGGTGCAATTTGTGTTTACAACGATATGGTTTCTATTGCACGTAAACATCTCGATGCAAGTGGTGGCCACGATATTCCAGTGGCAGCCGTATCCACCGCCTTCCCATCTGGTCGCGCATCACTTGAAGTAAAAGAGCGTGATACCAAAGATGCGATCGCCAATGGCGCGACCGAGATTGATATGGTCATTGACCGCGGAGCATTCCTCTCCGGCGATCTTGAGAAGGTCTATAGTGAAATCGTTTACATTAAATCCCTATGCGAAGGAAAAGCCCATCTCAAGGTTATTCTCGAGACTGGTGAGCTTGTTACCTATGACAATGTCCGAAAAGCTTCTTTCTTGGCGATGGCGGCAGGCGCAGATTTCATCAAGACCAGTACTGGCAAAGTAACACCCGCGGCTACTGCTCCTGTCGTCTTAGTGATGCTGGAGGCGGTTCGAGATTTCTATCAGATGACTGGACAACGCATTGGCGTTAAGCCAGCAGGCGGAATTAGAACGACGAAAGATGCAATCAAGCAATTGGTTCTAGTAAAGGAAACAGCGGGAGATGAATGGCTCAATCCAGAGTTATTTCGCATTGGCGCAAGTGCGCTTTTAAATGATCTCCTGATGCAGCGAAAGAAACTCACCTCTGGCCATTACGAAGGCCCTAACTACGTAACATTGGATTAACGATGACATTTGAATATTCCAGCGCTCCAGAGTCAAAGGCGATTGTTTCAATCGACCCTGTCTACAAACTCTATATCGGTGGCAAGTTTGTTGCGCCAAAGTCAGGTAAGACCTTCGCGACCATCAACCCTGCAACTGAAGAGGTGCTGGCAAAGGTTGGTTATGCCGAGAAAGCCGATGTAGATAAGGCAGTGAAAGCAGCACAGGCTGGGTTAAAGATCTGGTCGAAGATGGCGCCATCAGAGCGCGGTAAGTATCTCTATCGCATCGCTCGCATTATGCAAGAACGTGCTCGCGAATTTGCAGTACTTGAGACGATGGATAACGGAAAGCCAATTCGCGAAACTCGCGATGTAGATGTTCCTCTGGCTGCTGCTCACTTCTTCTATCACGCAGGATGGGCCGATAAGTTAGAGCACGCAGGCGTTGGCAGTAATCCAAAGCCATATGGTGTTGTAGGGCAGATCATTCCGTGGAACTTCCCATTGTTGATGTTGGCGTGGAAGGTTGCGCCTGCACTTGCAACAGGCAATACCGTTGTCTTAAAGCCTGCTGAGACCACACCATTGACCGCAATGCTCTTTGCGGAAGTATGCGAACAAGCAGAACTTCCAGCAGGGGTGGTCAACATCGTGACCGGTGATGGCGCAACAGGTGCAGCAATTGTTAACCATCCAGATATTTCAAAGATTGCATTCACTGGCTCTACCGATGTCGGAAAGCTGATTGCACGTTCTGTTGCCGGAACTGGCAAGGGTCTGACTCTCGAGCTCGGCGGCAAAGGCGCCAATATTGTCTTTGAAGATGCTCCGATCGACGAAACTGTTGAAGGAATTGTTAATGGCATCTTCTTTAATCAAGGTCATGTCTGCTGCGCTGGATCTCGGCTTCTAGTGCAAGAAAATATCCAGGATGAAGTTCTGGAAAAGCTCAAGCGCAGAATGGCGCAGATTCGTTTAGGTGATCCACTTGATAAGAACACCGATATCGGTGCAATTAACTCAAAGGAACAACTCAATAAAATTACTGAACTCGCCAACTCTGGCGACGAAGAAGGAGCGATGCGGTTCTCTCCAAGCTGCACAATTCCAGGGAAAGGTTTCTGGTTCCCACCAACAATCTTTACTGGCGTTACTCAGGCACATCGCATTGCCAGCGAAGAAATCTTTGGCCCAGTTCTCTCTGTAATCTCATTCCGCACTCCGCAAGAGGCGATTGAGAAGGCAAATAACACTCCATATGGCCTTTCTGCGGGTATCTGGACCGATAAGGGTTCACGCATCTTGTGGACTGCCAAGCACCTCAAAGCAGGTGTTATTTGGGCCAATACCTTTAATAAGTTCGATCCGGCTAGCCCATTTGGTGGTTACAAAGAATCGGGCTGGGGACGCGAAGGTGGTCGCCACGGCCTCTCGGCATACTTGAAGGGAGCAAAGTAATGGCTAGCTCAACTCCACGTCTTGATGTAAAGAAGACCTACAAATTGTTTATCGATGGAGCATTCCCTCGCAGCGAATCAGGACGCACCTACGAAGTTAAGGGCGCCAAGGGCGGATTTGTAGCCAATGCTGCACTCGCTTCCCGTAAAGATCTACGCGATGCAGTTGTTGCCGCTCGCGCAGCACACGGTGGCTGGTCTAGCGCAACTGCATTTAATCGCGGCCAGATTCTCTATCGCATCGCTGAGATGATGGAAGGTCGCACCAGCCAATTTATCGACGAGATTGTTGCCCTCGAAGGCCTCACTCCAACGGCTGCACGCAAGCAGGTCGAAGAAGCAATTGACCTCTGGGTTTGGTATTCAGGATGGTGCGACAAGATTGGCGCCATCTACGGTTCAACTAACGCAGTCTCAGGTTCTTTCTACAACTTCACAACTCCAGAGCCACTCGGAGTTGTAGCAACCTTTGCACCAGCTAAACCGTCACTCCTTGGAGCAGTTCAAGTACTTGCACCGGTACTTGCAGCTGGTAACAGTTCAATCTTGATTGCATCAGAGAAGTCACCGCTATCTGCAATTACTTTAAGCGAAGTCATCGGCACTAGCGATGTGCCTAAGGGTGTAGTCAATATTCTTACCGGCTCGAGTGCGGAACTCGCGCCATGGATTGGTTCACATATGGATATTGATGGTGTGGACGCATCAGGTCTCACTGCAGCGCAAGAGAAAGATGTGCGCATCGCAGGTGCGGATAACCTCAAGCGAATCTTCCGCTTTAAGGATGCGCAGTCACCTCAGCGCGTGCTTTCGTTTATGGAGAATAAGACGGTCTGGCACCCAATCGGGGTTTGATCCGAATTATTTATCGGAAATCGTCTCGAGCCATAGCTTGATCATCGCGGGCACATCAACCTGCATTGCTACCTCAACGTTTGGCGCCTTGGCGTGGGTTGACTCTGGCTCTTCATCTTTCCATGCGCGGCGATCGCAGAGAGTCTGTCCACGGCTTGGACCAAATGAGGTGTCGACAACAACCTTAAATGTTTCAAAGGTAGAGAGCTCTGGCTTGATTGCTGTTGCAACAGCTCCGTAGTCGCCGAGGGTAACTTCGTGGCCAACCTGCTTAATAAAGTGTTCAATCAATCGGCCAGCAAATGTTGAGCAGGTATTTCCTTCCGCAATGAGCGCTGCTGCATCTTCTGCAGTTACACGTGGCTCCATAAAGACATCAAGGCCATACATAGTGATGGGAACGCCGCTGCTAAAGACAATCGCAGCTGCCTCTGGATCATGCCAGACGTTGAATTCTGCAGCTGGAGTAGCGTTTCCAGAAGATGCTGATCCGCCCATTAAGACAATGCGTTCGAGCTTTGCCGCTGTCTCTGGGTAAGAACGCAAGAAGAGTGCGATGTTGGTCAGCGGAGCTAACGGAACAAGTGTCACCGGCTCAGATGACCCTTCAATCAGATCGCGTAATAGTTCCACTGCAGGACGAGGATCGAGCTTGCGAGTCGAAAGTGGAGTGCCGAGATCGCCGAGACCATCACTACCGTGGATGTATTCGGCATAGCGAGGTTCATCAATGAGTGGGCGGGTAGCGCCTTTAGCGATTGGAATATCAGCAGCACCAGCAGCATCCAGCACCTTTAGAGTGTTGATGACTACCTGATTGAGATTGGTATTACCGTCAACACAGGTTACGCCGAGAAGATTGATATCTGGGTGGCGCGCTGCAAAGAGCAACGCAAATGCATCATCGATTCCGGTATCGACATCGAGGATGAGATTCTTTTTTGCCATGTTCTTAACCGCTCTCTACTTATTTGTCTTTGCAAACACTGATTCATACCCACGAAGTGAGAATGTTGGACGTCGAACTGGAGTTCCTGTGAGCTCAAGATTCGGAAAGCGCTTAAAGAGTTCAGGGAGCGAGACTGACATTTCTAGTCTTGCTAAAGGTGCTCCGAGGCAGAAGTGAATGCCCGCGCCAAAACCAATATGCGGATTTGGATCGCGGGCCAGATCCATCACATCAGCATGGGCAAAGACACTCTCATCTCGGTTGGCGGAACCTAGAAGCGAGACGATCTTCTGACCTTCTTTTATCGCCACTCCGCCGATTTCTGTATCTGCAGTTGCGGTGCGATCGAAGAAGTGAAGCGGGGCATCAAAACGGAGGAACTCTTCGATGGCAGTCGTCGCAATTGCATCTGGTTGGCTCTGCAACGCTTTCCATTGTTCTGGATGCTGGTAAGCGGCGACGATGCCGTTGCCGAAGCCGTTGACGCTCGCTTCATGGCCAGCATTGAGTAGAAGTACGCAGGTAGCAATGAGTTCGTGGGTCGATAACTTTTCACCGGATTCGGAAACTCGGGCTAGCTCGGAGATGAGGTCATCACCTGGTTTTTCTAGGCGCTCAAGCATTAGGCCGTGGACATAGTCTGCAAACTCTTTTGCTGCCTTCTTCGCCTCTGCCTTATGTGCCTCGGAAGGATTGACCTCATACATCTTCACAATTGATTGCGACCATGGACGTAACAAGTGCTCATCGCTATCTGGAAAACCAAGGAGCGCGGCAATTACTTTCACCGGTAGTGGCTCGGCATAATCCGCAATCACATCAAACTCGCCACCCTTAGCTTCAATGACATCGAGTAGTTGATGGGTCAGACGTTCGATATCTGGACGGAGCGATTCAATGCGCTGACGATTAAAGGCCTTCGCAACGAGCGAGCGAAGACGCGTGTGCTTTGGCGGTTCGCTATCTAAGATGGAATCGGCGTGAAGATAATTAAATTCAAACCACTCAGTCTCAGGTGTCTTTGGGGTGAAGATTCGGCCAAGTGATTTGTTGCGCAGAACATCATTGGCATCAGAGTGCTTTGCGGCTAGAAAGAGCTGAAGTTCTTCGTGCCATACCGGTTTTCCAAATTCGCGAAGTTCTTTTAGGGCAGGATATGGATTTTCGATAACGTGCAGATCTTTAAAGTCGATCATAAACTGCCTTAATCTGTGACTGATAGATATCTTCTTGTTCATCGCCATCAATGAAAGCGCTATAGATTCCGTTGCGGGCGACATCATGGAGGTCATCCATCGTCCAGCTATACCCGGTAGCGATTTCTCGGCTCTCACGAATCATTGAGGTCGCACTCATCAGACGGTTATCTGTGTTGAGCGTGACATTGAAGCCAAGCTTCTTCATTACACCGATTTGATGTGTTGCATATGAGGCAGCGCCACCGGTTTGGAGATTTGAAGTAGGAGCCATCTCAAGGCAGATTTGATTATCAAGAATCTCTTGCGCCAGTGAGCCCAACTTTGCTTCACCGCTCGAGAAGTCAATATCGTCGATGAGACGAATACCGTGACCGATTCGCTGTGCGCCGCATTCGCGTACTGCAAGTGCGATGGATTCGACTCCAAAAGCCTCGCCTGCGTGGATTGTGTAATGCGCACCGTTATCGCGCAGATAGTTAAATGCTTTGATGTGATCTGTCGGTGGGAAGCCCGCCTCAGGACCGGCAATATCAAATCCAACAACACCGCGTCCTTTGTACTTTACAACCTTGGTCGCAACTTCTTCACTGACGTGATTTTGGCGAAGAGCGCAGAGAAGATGTTCGACTCGAATCTTCTTTCCGTTATGTGCAACCTCTGCCATACCTTGGTTGAAGCCTTCGACAGTAGCTTCAATGACTTGGTCTAGCGTCAAACCCTTACGAGTAAAGAGCTCTGGTGCGCCGCGAACCTCAGCATAGACAACACCATCTGCAGCGAGATCAATCACGCATTCACGTGCGACTCTGATGATTTCCTCCGGTGTCTGCATCACTGAAATAGTGTGCTCAAACGTTTCGAGATAGAGCTCGAGGGTTCCGGAGCTGCATGCTTCTACAAACCACTTTGCTAATTTCTCTGGTTCGTAGCTTGGCAACTTTGTATATCCGCTAGCGAGAGCATGGTCGATCATGGTCTGCGGGCGAAGTCCGCCATCAAGGTGATCATGGAGTAAAACTTTTGGAGCAAGAGCAATCTGCTGATCGGTAATGAGAAGAGTCATTAGTTGAGATTTTCCGGACCAAAAGCCCACGGCAACATGGCGCTCATCTTCTCTGGGCCATTAGGGGTCATCAGCAACGCTTCGTTTCCGCCATGCTCAAAAATCAATTGACGACAGCGACCGCATGGGGCAAGGAAATTTCCTGCGCCATCTACACAGACAATCGCAACCAGGCGACCGCCACCTGACATTGTTAGTGCACTTACTAGCGAACACTCAGCGCATAGCCCGATTCCGTAGCTAGCGTTTTCAACATTGGCGCCAGAGATCAGTCGACCATCATCAACAAGGGCTGCAACACCTACTGGAAACTTTGAATAAGGGGCATACGCCTTCAGCATTGCCTCTTTTGCAAGGCTGTGGATTGAATCCCAATCAATATTTGCGCTCATTGAAGGAGTCTATGAGATAGGCCATTTTTTGGGAATCTTCTTCTCTGCAGCGAAAAATGGGTGAATTGGTCTCATCGCCCCGCCTTTGTTACCATACGCCAGCATTACGGCTGCGGAGAAGTGATTCTCTACAAGTAACTCATATGGCGGGTTGCCCGAGCGGCCAATGGGAGGGGACTGTAAATCCCCCGGCTCTGCCTTCGAAGGTTCAAATCCTTCACCCGCCACCAGTATTACCTTCGATCTTCCTATCGGCAGGGTTCTTACCTGCGGTTCATTTGCAAGTCGACAACTCATATCCGGCCTCTATAAAATTCGCAACGGTCACGAGTTCCAGCATCAAGCCCCGGCTAACTGGACGGCAACCCTCCACCGCGGCGGGGTGCTCCGGGTGAAGACCAGGCCGATAGCCACAAACTTCGGCAAGCGTGGGTCTAACTAACTGCACTTCATTGGTTAGTTTGGTTAGTGATGATCCCCTGACACATTAGGAGATTACGTTGAAAAAGCAGTTCGGTATTTTCTCTGCTGTTGCCATCGCAGCAGCGCTCACACTTTCAGGATGCTCATCGTCAGATTCATCTTCATCTGCCGCAGCATCATGCGAAAAGTCAGATCTTGCAACAGTTACTGAAGGCAAGCTCACAATCGCAACCGGCGAGCCTGCCTACTACCCATGGGTGATCGACGATGCGCCTGAGACAGGTAACGGCTTTGAAGGAGCAGTTGCATATGCTGTTGCAAAGCAGCTTGGTTTCGATGCAGCAGATGTCACTTGGGTTCGCACTACATTTGATTCAGCTGTGACACCAGGTGAGAAGAACTTCGACTTTAACTTGCAGCAGTTCTCAATCACAGAAGATCGTAAGAAGGCAGTTGATTTCTCATCTCCTTATTACACAGCGCCACAGGCAATCGTTTCATTTAAGGGAAGCAAGATTGAAGGAAAGACAACACTTGCTGAACTCAAGAGCGCAAAGCTTGGTGCAGCAGTCGGAACTACTTCACTCGATGCCATTGAAAACCAGATTGGTTCAACACCACAAGTTTTCAATGACAATGCAGCTGGCGTATCAGCTCTGAAGAATAAGCAGATCGATGGTCTCGTCGTTGATCTACCAACTGCTTTCTATCTCTCAGGAGTTGAAGTTCCAAATGGCATCATCGTGGGTCAGCTTCCATCAACAGGCTCAGGAGATCAGTTCGGACTCTTGCTCTCTAAGGGCAGCCCACTGACAGCCTGTGTATCTGGTGCAGTTGATGCAATCACTGCAGATGGATCATTGGCAGCAATTACAGATAAGTGGCTAGCAACCGATGCTGGCGCACCTGTGTTGAAGCCGGAATAACAGTAAATTAAGAGACACGGTAGTTTGGCGACCATGACAGAGAATCAATCCTCTGCGTGGTCGCCAAGCTCACGTGAAATAGAAAGAAGAAAGACGCGGCGTTCCATCAGCCGTAAGCAGGCAGCAATCGCTGCCGCCTCCTCAATTCTTGTCCTCGGAACTCTCCTTACCATTCTCGTCACGAGCCCAGGGTGGGAGAGCGTTAAGGAGACTTTCTTTGATATTGATTACGGCAAAGAAGTTTTCCCAACAGTAGTAAAGGGTTTGTGGATCAATCTGCAGCTGACATTTATTGGCGGAGCAGCAATCGGTCTCATCGCCCTAGGTTTGGCGCTCATCCGGACCACAAAATCTCCAGCACTTACACCGTTTAGATTTCTTGCAACTGCCTACGTTGATATTTTCCGTGGCGCACCATTAATCCTTATTATTTTATTAGTTGGCTTTGGCGTTCCCGCTCTCGGTTTACGTGGCGTTTCTAGCAATGTAATTTTCTTGGGAACGGTCGCTGTTGTGCTCACCTACTCTGCCTATGTTGCAGAGGTAATCCGAAGTGGAATTCTCTCTATTCACCCAAGCCAGCGTGCTGCGGCTAGATCGCTCGGTCTGACTTCGGGGCAGACGATGCGTTTCGTGGTCCTGCCGCAGGCAATTCGACGAGTCGTTCCACCACTACTCAATGATTTTGTCTCACTTCTCAAGGACACCGGTCTGGTATCAATTCTCGGTGTCACAGATGCGGTCCGTGCTGCTCAAATCAACGCCAGCCGCACCTTCAACTACACACCTTATGTCGTAGCTGCAATCTTGTTCTTGCTCATCACAATTCCGATGACACGGTATACAGATAGAGCGATCAGACAGCGCACCAGTGCTCAGAACTCAGAAGGTGCGATCTAATGAGTAACGTCTTAGAGCTGGTAAATATTCGTAAGTCTTTTGGAAGCGAAGTGGTCCTGAAGGATCTTTCTCTGACAGTGCCAGAGCACACTGCTACCGTGCTTATTGGGGCATCTGGCTCAGGAAAATCAACTCTGCTGCGATGCATTAATTTATTGGAATCCATTGATGACGGTCAGATTTTCTTAGATGGCAAAGAGATTTCTGATCCACTGGTCAACGTAGATGAAGTCCGCCGTCGCCTAGGAATGGTCTTCCAATCGTTTAACTTATTCCCACATAAGACTGTCTTGGAGAACATCACTTTGTCCCCGATTAAAGTTCATGGCAAGAGCGTGGATGAAGCTAATACCCACGCAATGCAACTATTGAAGCGCTTTGATTTGGCCGATAAAGCCGATCAATATCCAGATCGACTCAGCGGGGGACAGCAGCAACGTGTAGCCATCATCAGATCTCTAGCTGTAAGCCCGCGATTGCTCCTACTCGATGAAGTGACATCAGCGCTGGATCCTGTTCTTGTTAATGAAGTTCTCACCGCAGTGCGTGATCTCAAGAGCGATGGAATGACAATGGTTCTAGCGACTCACGAAATGGGATTTGCTACTCAGGTTGCAGATGAAGTCTGCTTCCTTGAGTCAGGAAAGATTGTCGAACGAGGATCTGCCGAGCAAGTGCTGCACAATCCTCAGAATCCTAAGACGCAGGAGTTCCTAAAGCGAGTTCATCAAGCGGGACGTTTATAACTTCGCAAAAGCCGTGCGCTTAATAAAATCTACAGTCATTTCTGGGTAGTTCCACATAATCACGTGGGCACAATTATCAACAACCACCCAATGAGAATGGTGTGGAGCAACGCTCTTCTCTTGTGCAATCTCCTCTGGCAAGGTGAGATCGTAATCACCGAAGATAATCGAAACATTTACGGACTCAGGCACAGGTGATTCAAATTTGCGACCGCGAAGTCCACGCCAGAGCGGCATGTAGCCTTTTGAATTCGCCATTGCCAGTACCGAATCTCGACAGGATTCATAGCTCAGTTCGCGCCATAGGTGCGTAATCTTTCGGTATCCGATCGCCTTGAGCGGAGGAAGCCGGAAAGCAATCGGCATGAAGTACTTTGATATCTTCGCCAGTAATCGTGAATCGAAGAAACTCGGTGGCACCTTGCCGGTCGGAACTTGATGCCACAACCCTGCTGGAGCGAGTGCGGTAATACTCAACACCTTCTCAGGGGCCACAGCGCCCATCTCTAAAGCTATCCACCCACCCAGTGAATTTCCGGCGGCATGCATCTCTGAGTAATGGAGCTCTGATTCAACTGTCGCGACGATGGCGGCGGCGAGTGACTTGGGATCCACCTGATCGGTGGAATCTATAGGGGCATCGCCATGGCCAGGAAGATCAACGGCAACGACTGAGAAATGCGGGAGTAGTTGAGGAATCAAACTCTTCCAAATTGTTCCAGCCGAACCCAAGCCATGCACCAGAACTAAAGCTGGCCGGTCTCTATCTTCGGTAATTAAATTTACATGTACTGGCATTGAAAAATATTTCTCTCTTCTATGCCCGAGTAATCATCTGGTCATAATCGACTTTGATGCAGCGATCCATCACGACTTGCATTCCAGCCGCACTTCCACGCGTACTCACTTCATCATTAGTAATTCCGAGTTGAAGCCAGATTGATTTCGCGCCAACCGCGATTGCCTTATCGAGGGTCGCTGGACAATCTTCAGATTTTCGAAAGACATCGACGATATCAATCTCTACTGGTATCTCTGCCAGTGAGGCATAAGTCTTTTGACCTAGAACTTCATCAATGACTGGATTGACGAAGAAGAGCGTGAAGTGAGAGTTATTTTGCAGCCATTTCGCCACCTGATAGCTGGCACGATCTTCTTTATTTGAGATTCCGACGATCGCAACTGTCTTTGTCGCCTCAAGTAATTCCTTAATCTCAGCCTCAGTTGGCTCTCTCCATGTCATGCACCCACTCTACCGAGGATAGATATGCGCAGAGCGATGAATAGCTCTAAAGTTAAGCCATGGAGCAGATTTCAAACCCAGCCAATCTCAATGAAGACGAACTCGCCAAGACGTTAGACCCGCTCTCATTTGAGGTGCTACGTCGTGGAGCTACCGAACGCCCTTTTACTGGCGAATACACCGATAGCGACAAGGTAGGTTCGTACCGATGCAAGGCATGTGGCAATGAACTCTTTCGATCTGAAACTAAATTTCATTCTGGATGCGGTTGGCC
>JACCDI010018276.1_pt1 | contig 12312 bp, 10 predicted proteins | sample 7442791 | NCBI WGS metagenome assembly JACCDI01 (sample SAMN15323434, study PRJNA562643) | freshwater metagenome | isolation source: river surface water | place: USA:Blue River Watershed | collected 2017-08-15
CCACAGAAAGAGTGAGCCGCTCAACCATTTCGTTATCTTAAACCCCTTACAAATGGCCTCTGCGTGAGTAGGGTTTTCAAGTGGCCCTAATCGAGATTCGCAATCTCAGCAAGACTTTTGGAAGTGTCAAAACTGTTCATGGGGTCAATTAGGTTAAATCGATGAGCAACCTTTTGAAATCTGCGCCCGAGGAGTTGAAGTTGCTCCAGAAGATTCAGGATCGGGTGCTATGGCTATCTACCCGAATGATTGATTACGCAAATCGTGAGCGAGAAAATCTTGATGGTTTAAAGGTTGGAGGACATCAAGCCTCGAGCGCATCAATGGTCTCGATAATGACTGCTCTTTATTTCAATTTTCTAGATAAAGAAGATCGAGTAAGCATTAAGCCGCATGCTGCCCCGGTATTCCACGCGATCCAGTATCTATTGGGAAATCTCGATAAGAAATACTTAAAAGAGTTGCGAACTGCCGGTGGTTTGCAGAGCTATCCCTCGCGAACAAAAGACCCTGATCAAGTTGACTTCTCCACCGGGTCTGTTGGTTTGGGCGCCGTTGCACCACTATTTGCCGCCGTTACGCGCAGATACGTAGATGCTCACTTTGGTAAGCGTCCTGATTCTAGATTTATCGCAATTATTGGAGATGCAGAACTAGATGAAGGAAACATCTGGGAAGCGCTCGCAGATCCGGCAACAAATGCGCTAGGAAATGTAATGTGGATTGTCGATTTCAATCGCCAATCCTTAGACCGCGTGATTCCAGGTGTAAGAATCAAACAATGGCGCTCCCAATTCGAGGCTGCGGGATGGCATGTGCGAGAAATAAAGTACGGATCGAAATTAGAGAATGTTTTTTCAATCGATGGAAGTGCGCCATTTAAGAAATGGTTTGACGACATACCAAATGAGCAATACCAATCCCTATTCGGTCTATCGCCGAGCGAGGCCCGTAAGCGCTTCCTTGAAGGAGCTCATGAGGGTACCGAGAAGTTTCTTCGACAATTTGATGACGAGGAATTGTTTGAAATCCTCACCGATCTCGGCGGTCATAATCTCCAATCCTTGTTAGAAGGCTTCCATGCCTGCGACGCTGTAACCGATCGCCCTAGCGTTCTCTTTGCTTACACGATAAAAGGTTGGCATCTACCTATCGCAGGAAACCCACGGAATCATTCAGCCCAAATTTCCGGAAAACAGATTGATGACTTGAGAGCTCAACTGCAATTAAAAATAGAGGACGAATGGGCAAGGTTTGAACCAGGTAGCGCCGAAGATTCACTCTGCCGAGCTCGGGGTGTAACGCTTAGTCGAAGCTCTAAAGCAGTTGAGATTAATGCGCAGATTCCCGCATCTACGACAGCAAAGATCGGAGCCAAGGCATCTACCCAAGAAGTTTTTGGTCGAGTGCTAACCGAAATAAGCCGAGATGAGAGTCTTCGCCCTTACTTAGTTTCAACCGCTCCTGATGTTGCAACTTCGACAAACCTTGGTGGATTTATAAATCGACTTGGTGTTTTCAATCATGCAGATCGTCGGAGATGGAATGAAGATCCGATGCTTAAATGGGCCGAAGGTCCCCAGGGCCAACATATTGAATTAGGTATAAGCGAGATGAATCTCTTTAGTCTTCTAGGACAACTTGGTCTTTCCGGAGATATCTCCGATCAACCGCTTATTCCAATTGGAACTGTCTATGACCCATTTGTATTACGTGGCTTAGATGCCTTCATTTACAGCGTCTATTCAGGGGCAAAATTTATTGTTACTGGTACACCTTCCGGAATAACGCTGGCACCCGAAGGTGGAGCGCATCAATCGACTATCACGCCTTCCGTTGGAATCGAACTTCCCGGAGTTGTTCTCATCGAACCTGCTTATGGGAGAGCTTTAGATTGGTTGTTGTGCGATGCAATTGCACATGTTGCCGGAAATAAGGTTGATACAACTCCTGACTTGCGGCCCAACGAATTAGCTTTCTATTTCAGACTTACAACCAGATCGATTGATCAGACTCCATTTCAAGAAGCATTACAGCGAATCGGCGAAGCGACAATTCGCACTCAAGTATTAGCAGGTGCTTATCGCCTAGTTGATGGGCGTTCTAACATCAGAAGTGAAGATGGCCAATTCGCTCCCGTAGTTCACCTCGTTGGATGTGGAGCAGTTATGCCTGAAGTTCTTGAGGCAGCAAGAGATTTGGCAGATGAAGGTGTGGTTGCGCATGTTATTGACATTACTTCTCCGGGGCGGCTTTACGGTAGCTGGCAGCGAACGCTAAAGCAGGGCATAAGAACAGCTAACACGCCATCATTCCCGGGAGCACTGCGAACCGTCTTCGCTGAGCGCGCGCCTATAGTTTCGGTGCATGATAGTTCTTCTCATGCGCTTGCTTGGCTTGGCTCTGCATTAGGGATGCCTCAAGTCGCAATGGGCGTAGATAGCTTTGGACAATCGGGAAATATTCCTGATCTCTACAAACTTCATGATTTAAGTAGTGGCTCCATAGTAAATGGTGCGCTCGCAGCCCTAAGTCTCAATTCTTGAGATACTCATAAGTAGTGTGCAAGTTAAAGATTTAGGCGCGTAGTATGCGCAACAGTATGAATTCAAAGTGGAATTCTTAATGAGCACTAAATATGTATATGCCTTTGCTGAGGGCAATCGTGAACTAAAAGATTTGCTCGGTGGTAAAGGCGCCAATCTTGCCGAGATGACCCGACTAGGGATCCCTGTACCTCCCGGTTTCATAATTACAACCGATGCCTGCAAGAAATATCTGATAGAGGAAAAGGCTCCGCTCGAGCTTGAAGTTCAGGTAACCCGTGCGCTCCGTCGCCTCGAAGATGAGAGTCAGAAGCGCTTTGGTGATAGCGAGAATCCTCTTTTAATTAGTGTCCGTTCTGGAGCAAAAAATTCAATGCCGGGAATGATGGAGACAATTCTTAATGTCGGGCTTAATGACAAATCTGTTCTTGGGTTAAGCGCCCAAACGAAGAATGAACGCTTTGCTTGGGATGCTTATCGAAGATTGATACAGATGTTTGGAAAAACTGTGCTTGGAATCGAAGGTTCGAAATTCTCACAAGTGCTCGCTGAAAAAGTTAAGTTTGAAAAAGCAGAACAAGATCATCTTCTACCTGTTACTGCTCTAAAAGAGCTAGTTGCTCGTTATAAGGAGATTATTAGAGACGAGACCGGTTCGGAATTCCCGCAAGATCCGAGGGAGCAACTAGATAAATCGGTCTACGCGGTCTTTGACTCTTGGAACACCGAAAGAGCGAAGTTATATCGCCGACGAGAACGAATCCCCGATGATCTTGGAACTGCGGTGAATGTGGTCGCAATGGTCTTTGGAAACATGGGAGAAGATTCTGGAACCGGAGTTTGTTTTACCCGGGACCCAGCTACCGGCGAGAGCGGAGCCTATGGGGATTACCTACCAAATGCTCAAGGTGAAGATGTTGTTGCCGGAATCAGAACTCCACTTACCTTAGAGGACTTTCGTACCCGCACTCCCAAGCTATTTGAAGAGTTAGCCGGGATTATGTATCGCCTTGAGACTCACTACCGAGATATCTGCGATATCGAATTCACCGTTGAACGCGGAAAGCTATGGATTCTTCAGACAAGAGTTGCAAAGCGAACACCGGCCGCAGCTTTTCGTATCGCAATTCAACTAGTTGATGAACAACTAATTACTATGGATGAAGCACTTTTACGAGTAACCGGTAATCAACTTGCTCAATTGATGTTTCCACAATTTGAAAAGAATGGTGAATTCAAACCGGTGGCAACTGGAATTCCTGCTTCACCAGGAGCCGCTGTTGGTGTTGCGGTATTTAATTCGATTCGAGCCGCGGAGCGATCCGAGAGAGGCGAGAAGGTTATTCTCATTAGAAGAGAGACCAATCCAGATGATCTTGGTGGAATGCTGGCATCGGTAGGAATTCTTACAAGTCGTGGAGGTAAGACTTCTCATGCAGCTGTAGTGGCGCGTGGGGTTGGCAAAACAGCAGTTTGCGGAGCTGAAGAACTTGAAGTAAATGAATCTGAAGGTTTCGCACAAATAGGAGAGATAAGAATTAAAGAAGGTGACCCAATCTCAATTGATGGGTTAACCGGCGAGATTTTTAATGTTGAAGTACCAGTCGTACCTTCAACTGTTGTTACATATTTAAAAGATGGCATAACAACAGCTACCCAGAACAAAGATTCTGGCACGCAAGATTTGATTAAATCCATCGATCGCTTACTCCGACATGCGGATCGTCGGCGCCGCCTTGCGGTGCGGGCAAATGCCGATACCGCAGCAGATTCTGATGTCGCCCGCCGCTTCGGTGCCGAAGGAATTGGACTCTGTCGCACCGAACATATGTTTCTCGGGGAACGGCGAGTGCTAATTGAGCATGTGATTCTTGCAGACTCACAGAAGAAGCGAGATGAAGTCTTTGCCACCCTTCTACCAATGCAGCGGCAGGATTTCCGAGAAATCTTGGAAGTAATGGATGGGCTCTCTACGACAATTCGACTATTAGATCCTCCGCTTCATGAATTCCTTCCAGATCTAGGAGACCTAAAGGTAAAGGTGGCTCTGGCAAAAGAACGTGGCGAAAGTAATCCCGCTGATGAAGAGTTACTTCACGCAGTGACAAGGATGCATGAATCAAATCCGATGTTAGGACTTCGCGGAGTCCGTTTAGGTCTGGTCTTTGCCGGCCTTTATGAATTACAAGTTCGCGCAATTGCAGAAGCTATGGCAGATCGAATTGAACTTGGTGGAAATCCAAAAGTTGAAATCATGATTCCACTCGTTGGTTCTCACATGGAACTTAAATTGACTCGACTCTCTGCGGAGCGGGTCATCAAGGAAGTTGAGAAAGATCGCCGTGTGGAATTACCAATTGAAATTGGAACAATGATTGAATTACCAAGAGCTGCGCTTACTGCCAACCGAATTGGATTAGTCGCAGACTTCTTCAGTTTCGGAACTAACGACTTGACCCAAACTACTTGGGGTTTTTCAAGAGATGATGTCGAAGCGGAGTTCTTCAGCAGGTACTTAGAATTAGGCGTCTTTACAATTTCGCCATTTGAAACGATTGATCAATTTGGAGTAGGTGAATTGATACGCCTCGCTGTTGAACGCGGTCGAGAGGCAAACCCCAATATTCACCTCGGCGTTTGCGGTGAGCATGGTGGTGATCCAGAGTCGATTCACTTCTTCAACTCTGTAGGACTGGACTATGTCTCCTGCTCCCCATACCGGGTCCCGATTGCGAGATTGGAATCTGGGCGGGCGGCGCTTGCGGCGATTTAACTTAGAACTCCTTACAAATTTAAGGTAATTGATCTACTAAGTGCACGATTAACTTCTATATCTTTGCGCGCAAATCAGGCCTATCTGTTATCAGGCCAGATACCTTCCACTTTTTAGCTTCTGCAAATAATCCTTCATCATTAACGGTCCAGAGCAATACTTCTCTTCTTTGAAGACGTCTTCGTGTCCACGGTGATCGAGCAAACAGTTCAACATCTACCGCCACTTTCTTGGTTGGTAAATAAAGTAATCTCCACCGGCGAGCGACCACATAGGCCACATCGTCTAATTCCCTCTTGAAGCGAAGAACTGCAAGTAGCGAGAATGACATCGCAGTAAACTTATAGCGTTTTCCTAGGCCCGCGACTATTTTCTCCACTCGTGAACCGCTCATTACAGGGTGTTTAGTCTCTACAAGAACTTCACGTTTTGTTCTTCTCGCTAAATCTAAGAGCTCTTCTAAGGTTAGAACATCTGTAATCTCTCTTAGTTGCGCTAGCGTCAAGGTTGCAACGCGTCTATTTACTCCGGCTATTCGCTTAGTGGTGCGATCGTGAAAGCAGACTGGAACTTTGTCTTTAGTGAGTCGGACATCGCACTCAAGACCATCTGCCCCCACATCTATTGCGCCTTGATAGGCAGCTAGTGTCGCTTCTTTATATTTGTAGCTAAAACCTCGATGGGCGTAAATCTTCATCGGCCTAAGATGAAGCGAAGAGCTTTGCTAATTCCTGGGAAGGGATTCTCAGTTTTAACCAAAAAGCCTGCTCGGTATAACGGCGCCTTCCAACCAAAGACCCTTTTGAAAACCTTTGCTCTTGCCTGTAAATCTTCCTCTGTTCCCCATCGTGAGCCAGAACTCTCCGTTGGATGAACCGCAAGATTTACTGGTAGATGAACGCCACTTAATCCCGCACGGAGAGAATCAGCAATAAAAATATATTCATCGCCAAGATAATTAGTGGCACCGGCTCCAAAGGTTTCATCAAAGCGAATTTGCTTTTCGCGTATTGAATCGACACGAATCAACATTTCATAGGTAGCCGCCCGCGCGGAATTAGTTAGTTTCAAGGGCGTCTCTTTGGAAACATAATTCTTTCGGGACTTTCCGGTCTCATCAATCGCTCGTGCCAAGATAATTGAGCAGGAAGGATGGCTTTCAAAATAAGCAAGAGCGCTTCTGATTCCCGCTTCATCAAAGGTAATGTCATCATCGCCAAATAAGAGGTATTTACCGCTAGCCCGATCCAGCGCGGCATTTCTACTCTTAGCTACCCCGCGATTCTTCAATTCAATAAGTTTTGCGGAGCGTTCATTGAAAACATAGGAGCTCTCATCTTGATTTTGTACTAAGACCAGTACTTCTCTGTCTTCTTGTGGGCTTGGATAAGTTATTGACTTGATTCGACTCGGTAACGTCGAATATGCAATTGTTAGTAGTGGGCGCTCACTCATCATCTTCATCATGGCTAGTCGCACCCGCTTTAAACTTTGCATAACGCATCAAAGACCTAGATCCAGTCGTGAGCGAGCCATTTTGTAGGCGAGTACCAAAGAAGATAATTAAAGTGTTGGTAAGGCCTATTTCTCCGTTATAGCTCATAAATAAAAGTAGCCCAAGTAAGAGGACTATCCCGCCACCGGCAATTAGAGCCCCGAGTTCGCCTGCTTTTATCCTCGCCCCGTATCGTTTCTGTGGTCGAGCACGTTTTCCATCAACTCTCATATGTAGTTTCTCTTGGACAACTAAGTGCTTCTTGAATATCCGGCCAATCCAAGTAAGAACAATGAGAATTACCAAAAGGTTCGCCAATGCAAATATTGGCTCGATGATTGCGAAAAATAACAACACGGCAAGAAGTTGAGTGCCTTGGGTGAAGAGCGTTGAAACTTCAAATGCCATTCCCCACTCTGGATTCTTTGCACCGCGCTTCTTCAATTTCTTCAACGCTTTAAAAGATCGAGCAAAAGCCTTCACGCGATAGGTTTTCTGGTAATACTGGCTCAACCTTGTTAATAAGAAGAAGAGCGCCATTCCTGAGCCGAGAAGAATAAATTGGTTTCTATCAATATCTCCTTCTTGCACGACGATATTCACAAAGAATTTCATAACGAGAAGTTCTGATACTGATATTACAGCTGCCAAAACCGATAGGACTATAAGTACATACCTGAATCTTCCGCCCGGAAAGAGTTGTTGGAAGCCACTTCTTATCTCCTTGATAATAGAAAGCATCTAGCGCTCCAACTTTCTTGAGCCAAGGATAGATATTAGGTGGCCAACAGTCACAAACAGCGCGATAGGTAATCCGATTTCTATCAGTACTTCTGATCCGGAGAAAATTAAAATAACTATCGACATCTCAACAGAATGAAAGAGTCGTTGCACTGCAAATATTTTAAAAGGCGCTCTTGCAACTCGAAGCACTACTGACTTCGGTTCGCTAATAGATTTGCTGTCAGCCAGCTTTGGCAAAGATGCGTATGCGCGGGCAACATGGACCGCATCATTAAAACCTTTATTCAGAAGTATCAGAATAGAAATTAAGGATGCAGTGAAAAGCAATCTGAAATCTTCATTCTCCGAGGTCAGACGCCAGGCAAGCGCTAGCGGGATGAGGCTCTCGGTTAAATAGTGTCCGACTCGATCAAGGAAAACACCCTTAGGCGATTGGGTATTGCGCCAACGTGCAATTTCGCCATCGCAGCAATCCCAGAGCATTTGAAGTTGGGAGAGAAGGAAAGCTAAAACTAAACCAGTTACGCCGGGAATTTGTAGCGCAGCGCTGATAGATACACCTGTGAGAATCATTAGGTAAGTGACACCATTTGCTGTAATAGGAGTCTTGAGTAGCGCTCGCGTTAAGTAGGGTGAAATTTTCCTTAAATAAAGATCAGCGACCCAATGCTCAGCGTTGGAGCGACCAGTAACGGATGCTGGTTGGCAAACAGCACGCAATTCGGCTATCGAAGGGTTTGGCTTACCTTGAATCACTTGTTAATTCTATTCTGACGGTGCTCTCCCACCCACTGAATTGAGGAGATACCAAGGAATAGAAGTGAAAAATACCAAGCTAACGGGCTTAAATCCCAACCAAGAATGAGTGCGACTCCAATAACTAAAACTCTTCCTCCTACATATAACCCCATCGCACTTAACCATCTGGGCTTGTTTTCATTTTGTAAGGATCTATAAAGATTGTCATAGTGATGAAAGATTATTGCAAAGAGAAGGATGAAGCTTGCGACTCCTAAAACTTCGAAATAAGCAAAGGCAGTAATCAAAATTAACATTTCCAACGCCCGCAGCAGCGAGGGCTCAATCCAGCTAGCACGACTCATAAACGTACGCTTAATGCCCAGCAAATCAGATTGATTAATAATCAAATTGCTTTTTATTGGGGATCTCTCAAGTTGTCTTGTGCGAATAATGCGTCCGCGATAAACAACCAACGCCGATATGAAAGCGAGTATTGGCATTGCAATAAAAGTAAATTGTGCTCCACCAATTACTGCGCTTGCGCTAATTACTAACCAACGCTCACCGATTGGAAATTGGATTATTTTGCCTAACCAATAACGAAGCCGGCCTTTTGGTTCACGCTCATTCGGCACGATTCCATCGAAATCAGCCATGAAATCAACCGGATCGACAAACTTCTCCTCCGCCCTGATTTTCACGCTCTGGGCAAAGTTGTAATCCGAAAGATGTCGGAAAGTTTGAATTGCCATCATTGCCATCGCTGGAATCCATAGATTTTTCCCTTCAAGAGCGGCTCCATATGCAAGCCCCAAGAAGACCATGTATTCCTTGACGCGATCTGTGACTGCATCCAGCCAAGCGCCCAGTTTGGAAAATTGTCGGGTGTATCTAGCTAATTCACCATCAACACAGTCCACAATAATGCTGACTTGTAACAAGATAGCGCCAAGCAAGATTGATGTGAAAGTTCCTCTTGAGAAACAGAAAGCTGAATATAAACCGATGGCAAAGGAGAGCAACGTGACCTGATTTGGAGTTGCCTTAATTTTCACGGCAACCCAAGTAAGGATCTTTGAGAACTTGCGGAGGAAGAAGACCGAGAAAAAGCCATCGTTGGATCGATTGGCCATCTTTAGCCTTAATCGAGCCTCATTTAGCGCAACTATTTCCCGCTTAACTCTTTCACGTTCATTTAAATCATCGCTTCGTGACCAAGGAGCGCCAAGCACATCAACGGCATCAACCTTTATCGTGGCGCGGACCAATGCAACTAGTAGTAAGTCCAGTGCATTTCCTTTTGCACCTGCAGTAATCGCGTTATCGAGAGTTGAAATAATCGCCTCACGTTGTTTTTGTGATAGTCGGATTGCTCCAACAAAGTCTCTATTTCCAATAGTGACTTTATGCGAAGCCGAACTGGCACTAGCTACGCGATTTTGACGGACTAACGTATTTCCATTCTTTGCAATTGCAACGAGAGCGGCAGTTGTACTTCTTGGATAATCTGTAAGCAATTCAAGGTGAGGTTTTGTGATTACCGTACGTTCGTCTAGAACAATTAGATCTTTACTTGATTCCTGAAATTTTCTTAGAATCTCAGATAAAGAAGACTTCGCAGTAACAGTTAATAAATCAAGTTCGCTGCTCATTTAGAGTAGTATAAATCTATGGCTATCCAAGTTGTGATTCTTGCTGCAGGAATGGGCACTCGTCTTGGAAAACCGTGGCCAAAACCACTCACACCTCTTGCTGATGGTCGTTCAATTCTGCAACAGCAGATTGAGAACGTTCGCTCTGTTTTCGGTGATTCCGCTCGAATTTCTATTGTGGTCGGATTCAAGCTAGAGATGATCTTGGAAGCGCATCCTGATGTCACCTATGTCTACAACGAGGCGTACGACCAAACGAATACCTCTAAAAGCTTGCTAAAGGCGCTCCGCAATTCTCATGAAAGTGGCGTCTTGTGGCTCAATGGCGATGTTGTATTCGATGCACGCGTACTAGAGCGCATAAGTGAGCGAATTAAAAATGAAAAGTCCTTTGTATGCGTGAACACTGCCGCAGTCGGCGAAGAAGAGGTTAAATACACTGTCGACGGTAATGGCTTTATAAATTCACTCTCTAAGCGGGTAGAAAATGCCCTTGGTGAAGCGGTGGGAATCAACTTCATCTCCTCCCACCACAAAGCTGCGGCCATCAAACACCTTGAGGCTTGCGCAGATAATGATTACTTTGAACGTGGACTCGAACTAGCAATTGAGAACGAGGGAATTGAGATTGAACCTATTGATATCTCGGATCTATTTGCAGTCGAAGTTGATTTCCAGGCCGACTTAGATCGAGCCAACTCGCAACTTAACTAAGTTCATCTAGAACTAAACCGATACCCCTAACCATCTCTTCTATGCTCATCGTGGGTTTGCCTGGAAATTCATCTGCTTGTTCATGCATAAGTGGAAGGTGTATGAATCCACTCAAAATCTCTCCACCTTTGCAGTAATGCTGAAGACGATAGAAAAGATGATTACAAACAAAAGTTCCAGCGCTTAGAGATATCGATGCCGGTATCGCGCTTACTTGGAGCCGCTCAACAATCGATCGAATTGGCAGCGTTGTGAAATAAGCATCCGGGCCATCTTCAATAATCTTTCGAGCTTGTGCAATTTCACCTACGTTGTCGGCGATCTTCGCATCATCAAGATTTATCGCGACTTGCTCAGGGGTGATATGAGAGCGACCTTCAGCTTGGCCAAGGGCGATGACAACAATTGGTTGGTGAACTTTTATTAGCTCAATCATTCTTGTGACAGAAGTTGAAAAGGTGACCGGGAGCACTTCTTTTGCAACTATCGATTTATGTGTGATTCTCCTAATCACTTCTTGTGAGGGATTACGGGTTGCGGTGTTGAATGGTTCGAAACCGGTGATCAGCACGCGCTTCATCTAAACCTCTCTTTCTTGGCCTTTCACCTTAAGAAAATTGCAACCTAACTTTGGGCTTCCTTAGAGAAGAATGTCAGGTAATTCTTAGAATCTCGAAAGATACTTCGCACTCGCAAGACCTAACCAAACCAATCTAACGCAAGGAAGGACGAAACAAAATGAGGAATATAAAGCGCCTCGCCGCAGTGGCAACCGCCACCGCACTCCTCTTTTCGCCCATGACAATAGCAAAGGCGGAAGAGGGACCACTTAAGACTATGCCTCTCACAGAAGTGCTCAATCTCCAGGGCGCTGCTTTTGATAAGAACTTTAATGACTTCGATATTTTCACCGCCGCTTGGATGGATGTTTGGGGACAGCTTCCAATGTCTCCAATTCAAGCAATCTCGAACGGAGATGTAGCACTCACCGCATTTGTACCGACAGATCGAGCATTCCAAAGAGTTGTTAAGCATCTGACTGGTAAGACTTTGAAGAGTGAGTCTGCGATTGCAGCAGCAGTTCTAAGTCTTGGTGCGGAAACTGTTGAGAAAGTAATTCTCTATCACGTAATTATTGGAGACCCGATTCTCTCTCCAGCTGCACTCCAAGCAAACGGTGCCAAGCTCGCTACCGCAACTACCCAGACTCTAGGCGTGCGAGTAAGTGGGACAACTATCACCTTAGTTGATAAGCACCCTAAGCATACGAATGCTGTCGTACAACTAAATCTTGTTGATATTAATAAAGGCAACAAGCAAGTTGCACATGGCATAAACCAAGTACTACTTCCCAAGCTCTAACAATTGAATAGATAAGGCCCTCACTTAACGTGGGGGCCTTATTATTAACCGCCTATATGTTTAAAGTTATCTCGCTTCTACTTCTTTTAACGCTCGTTGCCCAGTCCTCCAGCGCAAGTGAAATAAGGGTCGGAGACCTAGCGCTAGATGTAGCGAGTTTTGATGTTGAGATTACAAAATCTCTCGGTGGCAACGATCGCGGGCCCGCTCTTGCTGTTTTGAATGATGGCACAGTCCTTTTAGGCGGCGGCGTTCTCGGTGGATCAATATTTGCTTGGCGCGAAG
>JACCDI010502003.1_pt1 | contig 12312 bp, 9 predicted proteins | sample 7442791 | NCBI WGS metagenome assembly JACCDI01 (sample SAMN15323434, study PRJNA562643) | freshwater metagenome | isolation source: river surface water | place: USA:Blue River Watershed | collected 2017-08-15
AGCGCCATCGGCCTCGGCCGGGGCGCCAGTGCCTTCGGGCGCCGCCGCCTTGCCGCCGCCTTCGGCCGCATGGGCGGCAGCGACATCGGCACGGGCCTGGGCCTGGCCGCGCAGGGCGGCCTCCAATGCGGCGAGCGCTTCGCGGATGCGCTGCGCGTCGCCGGATGCGTTCGCCGCCTCCACCGCTTTGGAAGCTTCAAGCACCATGCGGTCGCGCTCGGTCAGGGCGGACGCCGCGTGGTCACGGGCGTGTGACTTGCGCTGGAAGGCCTCGTCGATCGGCTTGCGGAAAGCGTCCCACAGCTTCTGCTCCTGGCGGCGCTCCAGCGGCACGGCATGGGCTTCCGCCTGCCAGCGCTGCTGCAGGGCCTTCACCGCATCGATGCGCAGCTGCGGGGCGGCGCCCAGGGCGCGCGCCTCGTCGATCAGGGCGTGGCGACGCGCCAGGCTGTCCTTCTGGGCCTGCGCCAGGGGCGCCTCGGCCGCCTGCAGCGCCTGCTTCCACTGGGGCTGTAGCTCGGCGAAGGCCTTCTCGCTCAGGTGGCCGGCTTCGCGCCAGCGGGCCTCGAACTGGTGCAGCGCACGGGCGAAGGCTTTCCAGTCGGCCGGGGCCTGGGCCTGCGCGGTGCCCCAGGCCTTGACTTCCTCGATCAACGCCAGGCGACGCGCCCGGTGCTCGGCGGACTCGGCCTTGACCTTGTGCAGCCAGGCCTCGACCACCTCGTAGGCACGGTTGCAGGCCTCGTCGAACCGCTTCCACAGCGCGTGGTTGGGAGGGGCAGCCTTGTCGAGTTGCTTCCATTGCTCACGCAACTGGCGCAGCTGCTCCTGCATCTTGCGACCGGTGAAGCGGGGGCGGCGTTCTGCGGGAACGGCCTCGGCGGCTGTGGGCGCCGGCGCTACCGTGGCGGCTTCGGGCGGCGGGGGCGCGAGGTCGGAGCGGGCCGACGAATCCAGGGCAGCGTCACCCTCGGCCGGGGCAGCCGCGGGAAGATCCGCCGCCGTGCCGGCAGCAGCCTGGGGCGCGGACGCCGCCGGCGCCCCCTCAAAGAGGGCTTCCGCCTGGGCCACCAGTTCGCGGCGCAGCTGGTCGGTGCGCCACCGCTGCCAGCCTTCCATTTCGCCGGCGCTGGCCAGGGCCGCATGGGCCTGCTGCTCGAGCGCCGTATCCAGCTGGCCGGCATGGGACTTCAGGGCCTGGCGCAACGCGCCAGCGGCGGCGGGTACCGCCTTGCCATGGCCTTCGGCCACTTCCTTTTCGAGGCGGGCCAGCACGGCGCGCACGGCTTCCTCGGCCTGGGCCCGCTGCTGCGGGTCGGCCGGAGCGCGCGGGGCACGGGGCGCGGCCACGGCAGGGGCCACCGACTCGGGCGGCAGGCCACGGGCGACGCGCAGTTCGTCCGCCCAGACGGGCACGGACGGCAGGGGGGCAGACGGGTCGTTCTCGGCGGCAGCGGCCTGACCCAGCGCGGTGCGAAAGGCCTCCCACACCACCTGCAATTGGGAGCGCGAGGCCTCCAGCAGGGGCGGGAAACGCGATTCGACGCTGGGCCAGCCGGGCTCCTGCACGAGTGCGTCGGCCTGGGCCTGCCACTGGGGCACGTCGTTGGACAGGGAGGCGGCAGCGGCCTGTGCGTCCTTCCAGGACTTGGTGGACAGCACCTCGATGCGCTGGGCCAGCAGCACGGCGGCCTCGCGCTGCACCTGGACGCGATGCTGAAGGTCCTCGATGGCGCGCACGCCGTCGGCCAGGCGGGCCTTGAGCGCCGCCAGCGGGTCCTTGCTGAGAGGGGCGCCAGCCTTGGCGGCGTCCCGCTGCCAGGCCAGGGCGTCGGCCATGTTCAGGCGGGGTTGAGCCAGCAGGGCCTCGGCCTTGGCAGCCCATTCGGCCGCGAGCGCCTCCTGGCCGCGCGCGCGGCGGAGTTCGTCGAGGCGCTCGCGCAGCAGGCGGGCGGCGCCCTTGTCCCGGGCCGAGAGTTCCTTGAACACCTCCTGCATGTCAGCGGGGGCGGGATCGGTGGCGATCCACTGGCGCAGGCGCGCGGCGCGCTCGCCGGAGGTGGAAGCGCTGAAGACGCCGCCGGTCAGGCCGTCGAGGGCCTCGAGGTTCTGGGAAGGGGAAGGAGAGCTCACAGGATGAAGAAAAAGCGTTCAAAACGCCATGCAGCGCATGGCCAAACCGCTATTTTCGCCCCGAAACCCGGCCAGAGGGACAAATGAATCAGGCTGTCAGGCAGCGGAACCGGGGTAGGTCGTGCTGCATAAAGAAGAGATTCCTTATGCTTGACCTGGTATTTGCAGGGTTCCTACAATTGGTTTACTCCGTGAGCGATTCACGGGGGTTACCCGAATCCCGCTGCCGAACCCGGCTCCGGATCACGCGCTCCAGACAGCCCCCCGTGGCGCCGCCGCACAGTCCGGCAGGCAGCCACCCGGTCGATTCGCCGACCCGAGGGACAAGCAAGAACAGGGGCCTTCGCGCGTGTCCGGGCCACCCGCCCGAACGCGGCCACCTTGCCAGACGCCGGCTCCCCTGGAGCCTCCTCAGGCAGGCCCGCGTGTAGAAAGGAAGTGCTATGACAGCGTTCGACACTGTTATACAAGGTCTGCGAACGTTCTTCTCGGACGTCGCCCAAGGCTTTTTCGAAATCACGCACAACGGCTTCGCCCTCGTCGGCCTGGTCGTCGTCTTCGCCACCGCCGCGCTTAGCTTCAAGCCCGAGCTGCGGATCACCAGCGAAGCCCAGTTGATCACCTGGCTGCAGGCCCGGCAGGCGGATGCCGTGGGCATGGTGGCCGACCTGGCCGGCATCGAGCGGGCCACCGCCGCCGACCCGCGCGACCTGCCCAAGCAGCAGGCCGCGGTGGCGTTCTGGCTGAGCCGGAAGTACCGGGTCGCGCCCGAGCCGATCAGCGCGCTGGTGGCCGAGTCCTACGAGCTGGGCGCCAAGGCCAAGATCGACCCGGTCCTGATCCTGGCGGTCATGGCCATCGAGTCCGGCTTCAACCCCTTCGCCCAGAGCCCGATGGGCGCGCAGGGCCTGATGCAGGTGATGACCAAGGTCCACAGCGACAAGTACAGCCTGTTCGGTGGCAAGTGGGCCGCCTTCGACCCGGTCAGCAACCTGCGGGTGGGCGTGCGGGTGCTGGAGGAATGCATCCAGCGCGCCGGCTCCACCGAGGGCGGCCTGCGGCTGTACGTGGGCGCCGGCCCCGACACCGAGGACGGCGGCTATGTGGACAAGGTCCTGGCCGAGTACGAGCGCCTGCGCCAGGTGGCCGGCGGACAGAGCGTGCCGATGACCGCCGCCCCGGCCAAGCCCGCCAAGCCGGCGGACACGCCCGAGCGCCTGGCCGCCCTCTCGATCTCCTGATTCCGGGAGCGCGTGGGCTACACTTGCGTGGCACGCGACTGGCGATAGGCGCCCTCCCCCTTTCCCGGCGGGATCGAGGCGCCGACGTGGGTCACCACGGGGAAGCGTGCCGCCGGACGTGCGCGGCCCCGCCGGGCCGCCTGCCGGACCAAGCCGTTCGCCTGGGCAGCCCTCGCTCCCTCGATCCCCGAGGCGAGGGACCCCCTTCCTGAAGGACTGCCACGTGTTCCACCGCAACCACCTCATCGAACAAACCGATCCCGAGCTGTTCGCCGCCATCCAGGCCGAAAACCGTCGCCAGGAAGAGCACATCGAACTCATCGCCAGCGAGAACTACGCCTCCCCCGCCGTGATGGCGGCCCAGGGTACCCAGCTGACCAACAAGTACGCCGAGGGCTACCCCGGCAAGCGTTACTACGGCGGCTGCGAGAACGTGGACGTGGCCGAGCAGCTGGCGATCGATCGCCTCAAGCAGATCTATGGCTCCGATGCCGCCAACGTGCAACCCCACTCGGGCGCGCAGGCCAACGAGGCGGTGTTCCTCGCCTTCCTCAAGCCCGGCGACACCATCATGGGCATGAGCCTGGCCGAAGGCGGCCACCTCACCCACGGCATGGCGCTGAACATGTCGGGGAAGTGGTTCAACGTCGTGTCCTACGGCCTCAATGCCAAGGAAGAGATCGACTACGACGCCATGGAGCGGAAGGCCCGCGAGAGCAAGCCCAAGCTGATCATCGCCGGCGCCTCGGCCTATGCCCTGCGCATCGACTGGGAGCGTTTCGCCCGGGTGGCCAAGGAAGTCGGCGCGATCTTCATGGTCGACATGGCCCACTACTCCGGCCTGATCGCCGGCGGCGTGTACCCCAACCCGGTGCCCTTCGCCGACGTGGTGACTTCCACCACCCACAAGAGCCTGCGCGGCCCGCGCGGCGGCATCATCCTGATGAAGGCCGAGCACGAGAAGGCGATCAACAGCGCCATCTTCCCCGGCCTGCAGGGCGGCCCGCTGATGCACGTGATCGCCGCCAAGGCGATCGCCTTCAAGGAGGCCCTGGCTCCCGAGTTCAAGGTGTACCAGCAGCAGGTGCTGAAAAACGCCCAGGTGGTCGCCGAGACCCTGGTGCAGCGTGGACTGCGCATCGTCAGCGGCCGCACCGAAAGCCACGTGATGCTGGTGGACCTGCGCTCCAAGGGCATCACCGGCAAGGAAGCCGAGGCGGTACTGGGGGAGGCGCACATGACGATCAACAAGAACGCCATCCCCAACGATCCCGAGAAGCCGATGGTCACCAGCGGTGTGCGCATCGGCACCCCTGCCATGACCACCCGTGGCTTCAAGGAAGAAGAGGCCCGCATGACCGCCCACCTGATCGCCGACGTGCTGGACAACCCGCGCGATGCGGCCAACCTGCAGGCGGTGCGCGAGAAGGTGCATGCCCTGACCCGCCGCTTCCCGGTGTACGGCTGATCGTCCCCGGGCGCAAGGACACCGGCGATGAAATGCCCTTTCTGCAGCCACGGCGAGACCCAGGTGGTCGAAACGCGGGTCTCGGAAGACGGCGACTTCATCCGCCGGCGCCGCCAGTGCGCCAGTTGCGAGAAGCGCTTCACCACCTACGAGCGGCCGGACGTCACCTTTCCGCTGGTGGTGAAAAAGGATGGCCGGCGCATCGACTATGACCGCCAGAAGCTGGTGGGCTCGCTCACGCTGGCCCTGCGCAAGCGGCCGGTGAGCACTGACCAGGTCGACGCCGCCATCGAGCGCATCGAGGAAAAGCTGCTGAACCTGGGCGTGCGCGAGGTGGCGTCCTCGCGCATCGGTGAACTGGTCATGCGCGAACTGCGCAAGCTCGACAAGGTGGCCTACATCCGCTTCGCCAGCGTGTACCGCAGCTTCGAGGACATCGACGAGTTCCGCACCTTGGTGGACGAAGTCCGGCGCTGACGCTAGCGCCAGCAGTCCTCCACCCGCGCTGCGGCCTCCGACACCTCCCGAGCGCCCGTGTGGCGCAGCCGCAGGTCACCACACCCGTCCGACTCTGCCTGCAGGACCGCGGTAAGGGTGTAGCCCATGTCGTCCGATTCCAGCGCGATGCGGTAGCGCGCCGAGGCGGGCGCCGCCCCAGGCGGCGACACCTGGAGCCGCGCCGGCAGCTGCGCCTGCGCATAGGTGGCCTGGGCGGCATGGAAACGCTCCATCCATTGAGCCGCCTCCAGCAGCTGCGCCTGCGCGCGGACCCGCTCGGCGCGCGCCACGTAGGTGCCGTAGCCCGGCAGCGCAAGCCCGGCGAGGACCGCGACGATGGCGATCACCACCAACAGTTCAACCAGGCTGAAGCCCGTTCGGCGGGCGGGAAGGCAGGACGTCATCCGTGGGCTCCGGTATCGGGGGGGCGGATTGGCACGAGGGTCAGAACGGCGGCGTGAGGAGGCGGCGCCAGGCGCGATCGCGGATGACCAGCCCGCGGACAGCGGGCCCGGCCGCGCGCGGGCCGAGCACGCAGGCGGACACCTGGCCGGTGGCGCTGTGGATGCTCACCCCCAGGCAGCCGGGGGCGGCAACGCCACCCGTGCCACCACCGGCGCCACCGCCACCGCCGCCCGGCCCCGGGCCGGAAGGCGGCGCGCGCGCCACCACCGCATCGACCCCGTCAGCGCCGCCGAGATAGCCGACCACCGGGCTGTCGGCGGCGGTGAAGCTGCCGTCCAGGTTGGTATCGAACTGGGGCTGCTCCGGCGACAGGCCGGTTTCCAGCGGCAGCAGCAGATTCAGGCCACGCCCGTCGGAGCTGTCGCACTCTTGGATCGACTGGCCCGGCGCCACTGCGCTCACGAAGACCGTGCGCTCGCCCACCCGCTGCAGCGGATAGACGACCCGCAGCCCCCGGATCGCCGGCTGGACGCCGGACAGCGCCAGCGGCACCGTCCAGCCCCGGTGGCTCGCCGGATCCATCGCCACGCCCTCGATCGAGACCATGCCGCGTGCGCCCGCCTCGCCGGAAGCGAGGGCCAGGGCACGCGGGGCAAGCTGGGCCGGCGTGAGCGTGGAGCCCGGCCCTGCGCCGGCCCCGTCATCCAGGAAGCTGTGGATGGCCTGGACCGTCGCGTCGCGCGCATCTGCCTCGCTCAGCAGCTGCCCGGTCCCCACGACGACGAGGCGGCGCCCCGACGCCGCGGCCGAGACGAGGGGCGCCTGCACCACCGCCTGGCCCGGGCCGGCGGCGAACACCGGCTGCCCCTCGTTGCCCACCCGGAAGAAGCCGGTGGCCTCGGCCCGCTCCGCATAGTCGAAGCGGTACACATTGCCCCGCAGGTCGCCCGCGTAAGCGGCGACGACCTGCCCGTTCGCGTCCTTGAGCAACCCGACGCCACCCAGACCGTTGTCCCGCAGGCCCGGTTGCACCGGCAGCAGATGGACCTGCTGGCTGGCAAGGTTCACGATGAAGAGAGAGGCCTCGCCCGACTGCCCGCCCGTGCCGTTGCCGAACAGCGCAACCCATTCCCCGTTGGGCAACTGCCCGGTCTGGATCGGAAAGCGGATGTATCCCAGCTCAGGCTGGTGGGCTGCGCTCAGTTCCCAGCGCACGCTGGCGGGGCCGAGACGCTCGGGCTCGGTGATGTCCAGCGCGAAGACCACCCGTCCGCCCGCGCCGGCAGAGCCCAGAAGGAAGTTGCGCCAGCGGGGCACCGTCTCGCCGGCGGCGGGCACGTGCACGTCCGCTTCGCGCAGCGGCCCGTCGACGAAGTAGCGGTGCTCGAGCGTGACGGTGCCATAGGTGCGGTCGGCCAGGTCACGCAGCTGGCCGAGGAGCGCGCCGGGCACGTAGGCGAAGACCTCCTGCCCGTCGCGCGGGTCGTTGGCGGACTGGCTGTCCCGGAAGGCGTGGAGCATGCCGGCGTTCCCGCCGACGTACAGCACGCCGATACGCCGGGCCTTCACTTCGTCCAGGTAGCGGCGATAACTGTCGGCGAGCGCCGGCAGGCGCTCATGGCCCGGCTCGGCCGAGGCGCGCGCGAACACCGGCGGGCTGTTGATGAAGTCACCCAGCAGCTGCTGGCGGACGCGCCAGTTGCCACCTGCCTGCTCCTGGCTGCGGTCGCCACGGACGTAGTCGACCAATTCGCGGCTGCCGATCCGGGCGCGGCTGCCCGGGCTGAGCACGCTCCAGTCGAAGGCCACGGCGCCGGGTACCGGGCGGCTGGCGTCCCAGGTGACGATGCGGCGCTCGGACCAGGCCGGCAGGCGCTGGCTGGCCGACCAGACCCGGGTGCCAGCCTGCCCGTTCTCGTCGAGGGAGAAGGCGTCGATGTCGCCCACCCAGGCACCGGTGCGGTAGCGCGGCACGTACTTGCGGTTGCCGCTGCTCATGGTGGTGGAGGCGGTCACCACCCCGGCATCCCGCAGCTCGCGGTCCAACAGGCTGCGCAGGGCCCGCTGCAGCGACTGCATCAGCTCGCCCGGATCCTGCGCGGCGAAGTACTGGCCACGGCTGTTCAGTGCGGCATGCCAGAGGTCGTCGATCTCGTCGTTCGTCCAGGTCTTGCTGCCGCCGGCCAGGGCGGGCAGGTCCCCCGCGGGATCGAGGGTGCCGCGCACGCCCAGGCCCACGGTGAAGGTGGTGAGGTTCTGCCAGAAGGAGGGGTTGTCGGGCGTCGGGGGGACGGCGTTGTCGAGGTCGGGCTGGAGGTCGTTCTTCCAGAAGTGCATCGCGTAATCGGCGAGCTGGTTCGCCCGGCCGTCGGCGTAGGGCGGCGCGGCACGGTAGGTCCAGGACCGGCTGCCGCCGCCCTGGATGCCGGGGCCGTCGCTGCCATCGACGTTGCCCACCGGTTCGAGCCCGTCGTGCCCGACGTCGTCGTTCCAGTAGCCGTCGGTGACGAGCACGTGGTAGGACCGGCGACAGGCCTTGCGGGCCGTGCTGCGGGGGTTGCCGGGCTCGTCGGCCCAAGGCCCGCCACCGGACGTCGCGCTGAAGTAGCGGCCCACGCCCTGCATCGCGCGGCGCAGCGGCGTGCCACCCGTGAGGCCCAGGCCGTACAGCCAGTCGATGACGGCCGCCCGGCGGGTGGCGTCGAAGTCGCGCACGCCCGCCACCAGCGCGTCAAGGCCCGCGATGCCGTCGACCGCGCCCGCGGACTTACCGATACGGCCGTAGCCGACGCGCAACTCGGGGCCGGTGCGGGCCAGCACCTCGCCCACCGCGGACTTGGCCAGCAGCAGCCGCGACCGGTGGTAGACGAACCAGTGGGCGAAGTTGGACTGCTCTTCCGCCCGCGTGCAGACCGCACCGGCGCAGTCGCTGCGGGCCGGCGCTTTGGGACGGACGGGCGCGGTGTTGACGTCGAATTCGAGCCAGTTCTCCGGCCGGGTCGGGTCGAGGAACGCGCCCGCGGCATCGCGGCGCAAGCGGTAGTAGAGGCCGGGGGCATGGTCAAGCTCGCGCCGTCGGCAGCCGGCGTCACGCGGCGCCTCGGTGCCGGACAGCAGCGGCGTGTAGCACCAATGCTGGTGGCTGCGGGTGAGCCGGGTGAGGTCGACGGTGCCGCGGGCGGTGAACGGGTCCAGCGCCGCAGCGCTGGCCACCGCCGGGGGATGCCGCGAACCGTCGGCACGGGCCCAGGGCCGGTACCGGACCTCGGGGTTGTAGTAGAGCGTGTTGGTGTCGGGCGAGCGCATGAACTTCTGGCGCCAGTTGTCCGACCCTGGCACCGCGGCCAGCGTGCCGATCCAGAAATCGGCCAGATAGGTCTGCGGGCCACGATCGTCCGGGTGGTAGGTGATGGAGAACGCACCGGCCGGCGAGGCCACCTGGTGGCGGCCCACGGTGACGATTCCTTCGGGCATGTGCTGGAAGGCCATGGACCGCGAGTCGTCCAGCGTGATCACGACGTTGGGCTTCACGCCGGTGCCGGTGCGGTTGATCAGAGGCAAGGGGTGGGGCTGCGCCGCCACCTGCAGGGCCGCCTGGACCAGCGTGCAGGCGAGGATGAGGCGGTGGCGGAGAGGGGGCATGGAGAGGTCTCCCGTCATTCGGCGGCAAGGAGGGACTGCAGCCAGACCACGGCGCCCGCGGTGGCCGCGCCGGCCGTGTCCTGCCGGTACCCGGGGCTGAAGCCGCGGGCGGTGACGAGGTAGGCCACGCCGTCGCCCAGGGTGACGCGCTCGGCCAGGCAATCGGGGCTGCGCGCGGGCGCGAGGCCGCCGTCCTGCGACAGGAAATCGCGCGCGGGCAACGCCACTGCGCGGGACGACGGACCGCCCCATGCGCCCGGCTGCCGCCACGCACCGCTGGCCGGAGCCACCGGGACGCTGGATTCGATGTCCCGCAGCCCGGCGACCCGCTGCGGAGATGCGAGGGTGAGCTGGGTCTCGCAGAAGGCCAGCGCGATTTCCGCGTACTGCGACGCCACCCCCTCCTGCCAGAGATTGCGCACGCCACGCTCCTGCGCCAGCACCACGCGCACGATGGCGACCGCCAGCAGCCCGCACACCAGCAGCAGCGCCAGCGCGACGACGAGCGCGGCCCCGCGCGCCGTCCTGCGCGGCCGGTGAGCAGGGGAACGTGTGGCGGGCCCGCGCATCACCTCACCAGACCGCCCGGTTGCGGACCGTCGCCGTGGCGTGGAAGGCCCGGTACAGGTGCAGGTCGGGCGCCGTCTGGCGCACGCCGTCACAGCCCAGGTAACGAGGCGCCTCGCCCCGCGGATGGACCGCCTCCGCGCTACGCATGAGCAGGCAGATGCGCACCGACACCACTTCCGACCAGTTACCGACCTGGTCGGCCCGCACATAGCGCCGGGCCCGGCGGGTGTCGGGCGGATCAACGGACCAGCCAGGCGCCACGCCGTAGCGCAGCTGCATCTCGGCCACGCCTTCCACCAGCGGCTGCCGCGTCGGCCCGGCCGTGCTGGCGCAGTAGAGCGAGCGGCGGCCGTCTGCACCCGCGGGCGTGTCGAGGTAGTAGCGGTGGCTGACCAGGGCCAGCGACAGGCTGGTACCGTCCGGGGTGGTTGCGCCGATGCGGGTGCCCAGGCAGTCGGTGGGACGACCGGGGTCGTCGGCACCGTCCTCCGCCACCGGGGTGGTGTCGGGGGTGGCCTCGAAGCTGACCTCCAGGGCGGACGTGCCCCCGGGGGCGCAGGCCGTGACGCCCATGGCGGCCCCCAGGTCGGCGAAGCCGGACTCGCAACCGAAGACCGGACGGGCAATAGCCTGGGGCTGGCCCAGGCGCGCCGGCAGGCCGCCCCGGGCCAGCAGGAGCTGGTGGCTCTCGACATGCCCCGCCATCTGGATGTCGCGCGACAGGGTGGCCAGGGCCATCTGCGCATCGAGCGTCATGCGCGCCAGCGCGGAGGCCTGCCGGTGCCCGATCACGCCGGAGAGGTACAGGAACAGAACGATGCCGGTGACCGCCAGGCCGAGGGCGGTGGCGATCAACAGCTCGACCAGGGACAGCCCCCGCGACGGCCGCCGCGGACCCGGGGCGACACGGCTCAGAGGCGAACGCGCACGAAGTGGCATTGCCATGACGCATCCTCCGAAACACCTAGCCCGGCCGGGCACCGCAGGCCCTCGCCGCCCGTGGACCCATCGCCCGCCAGGGGCGTCGGGCCGCGCCAGCCGATCCACAGGTCGGCAGATTCGCAGGGCGCGGCGCCCATGCCGCACTGCAGGGCGGTGGTGCCGGTGGCCGACACCGTGAGCGGCTGGACCCGGACCACGCCCTGCGGCAGCAAGGCATGGACCGCGCTGCGCCACTGGAACAGGTCCTCAGCGGCCAGCTCGGCCTGGGAACAGGTGGCCGTCGGCGCGTCACACCGCACCGGCGGCACGGCCAGCAGCAGGGTGCCGGAGCTCGGGTCGACCTGCCGGCTGGCCGGCAGCGTGAGGGCGTAGTGCACCAGGCCCCGGGCGCTGTCGCGGTTGGCGCGCATGCGCTCGGTGAGGTCGGTGGCGAGCTGGCTGGCGACCGTGCGGTACCCGGAAAGGCGGGCCTGCCGCTGGGCCTGCAGCTGCAGGCCCAGCATGCCCAGCACCCCCAGGCTGACCACCACCAGGGCCACCAGCACTTCCAGCAGGCTGGTGCCCGCCGCCAGCCGGCGGCACGGCGGAAGCTGGCGCTTCAGCCGCCGCATGACTGGGCCCCCTCGGGCTGCACCGAGGCCCGTCCCTGGAACGAGAGGCACACCACGCGCCGGTGGGCGGTGGCGCCGCCGCGGGCGGCGGCGACCCAGTGGTTGCCCGCGCCCACCGCGATGCCGCGGCCATTGAAGCGAAGCGAGGCGTCGGTGGCGCCCGGGCCGCGGCTGCTCTGGAAGCTGGCCAGGCCCGCCAGCGGCCCCTGCACCCGCAGGACACCGCCGGGGCCGATGTCGGTGCCGCTGCGGCCAGCGGCGCGGAAGACGATCCAGCCGGCGTGCCAGCTGCCCCTGCCCGCCTCGCAGGCGGTACCGGAAGAGGAGCGGCAAATGGTGACAGAATGCCCGAGCTTGAGGGCTTCGGAGCGGGCGAAGTTCAGGTCGGCGATGAAGGCCGACACCGCCGCATCGACCGCGTGGCGTGCCAGCAGGCCCTGCAACGCCGGCACCGCCAGCGACGCGAGCACCGCGACAACGGCCATGGCGATGAGCAGCTCGATGAGCGTGAGACCGCGGACAATCCTCATGAAAAACGAGTTTGCGATCGGCCCCGGCCAGTAACCGACGAACCCCTGACACCCGCCCCGATGACTGCCCCGCTGCCCAACGACCTGCCCGCGCCGATGCGCGAGGCGCTGGACCTCGCGGCCCAGTCGCTGGGCCGGACGACGCCCAACCCGGCGGTGGGCTGCGTCATCACCGCGGCGGACGGCCGGGTGCTGGGCCGGGGACGCACCCAGCCGGCCGGCCAGGCCCATGCGGAGGTGATGGCGCTGCGCGACGCGCAGGCGCGCGGCCA
>JACCDI010611985.1_pt1 | contig 12310 bp, 12 predicted proteins | sample 7442791 | NCBI WGS metagenome assembly JACCDI01 (sample SAMN15323434, study PRJNA562643) | freshwater metagenome | isolation source: river surface water | place: USA:Blue River Watershed | collected 2017-08-15
AGTACTCGGTCTCCTGCCTGCATTGCTACCGCCCTCTCATTTTTTTATTCTTGCGCAGCATGCGAACAACTCGGCGAAAATCGAGAAAAGACAGAATCGGGCATAAGAAAACAAGCCGCAGCGGCAAACCCTCACGCGCAATATACCAAAGATGCTATTCGATAACGAGCTTGCGGTGTTGGGGGAATAGTCAGAAAAAAATCGGTGACGTATTTTAAATCTGATAACAAGCGATCACGGGCTTGGCCACCTGCCGGGCCGGTGGCGAGACTATCGTGACTGGTGCGTGCCGGGCACTTTGCAATCGCCTGAGCGCTATAGGGAAGCGCTAACCAAACAAAACCGGAAAGCTTTCCAGCAGAATCAATCGCTATGATTCCTTGATTTTGCTTGGCCCCGCGTCGCACAACTAGACTGGCTCGCCGTGAAATCTGAACTTATTCCGCGTCTGGCGAGCAAACGTCAAAATCGGCGTTGATGGATGACCAGAGAAAAGATCTCGGATGAAAAACTCACCATCCGAGATACGTGTCCGAAATGCGGATCCGAAATGCCGGTCCGAAACACGGGCGCGGTAGCCGGCCCGTTTTCGCAATCACATGCCTGTGAGTCTGGTTCTATGCGCGTTTGAAAACGGCAATGATTACAACCGCCCTTCTCGCTTGCTGGCAAGCGTCAGAAGGGGGAGTAAAACCCTACTGCTTCAGTGCCAGCACTAGCTTGGCAATCTTGAGGGCGTCAGCAGCGGATACCTGCGGTTGCGGAGGCATGATGTCCTCTCCCCAAACACCCGTTCCACCGGCTCTAATTTTCTTGGCTAACTTTTTCTCAGCGCCTTTTTGATCCGCGTATTTTTCTGCGACCTCAATCAGCTTGGGGCCGTATTTTCGCTTATCTATCATATGGCACGCGGTACAGTTGTTCCGCTGAAGCATTATTTGTAGTTCTTCTGTTTCTGCTTCGCCGGCTTTTGCAGAGCAAGCCAAGCCAGTCAGCAGAAGGAGTGCAATAGCGCGTCGCATGAATGACCTTCCAGATTGTGTGTCGGTATGAATTTGGCTCAAAAAAACGCGCTGCCTATCGGCAGCGCGTTCCCTGAGGCCTGCTTTCTTAGTTCGGCGTGACGCGATAGATCATGCCGCTTGCTTCGTCTGCAACGTACAGGGCGCCATCAGGTCCCAGTGACACGTGGCGGAAACGACCTGCAAAGGTAGGCCATTGCAGCTCTTCACGCTTAGCTGTTTTGCCATCTTTGGAGATGTCCAGGATGTCGATGCGGTTACCCGTTGGCGTGCCGTGGATACCAATACCTGCGTAGCCCACTGCCAAACGACCTTCCCACTCTTTCCACTGCTTGCCAACCAGCCAGACGCTGCCGCACATGCCCTGCGAGAGGCCATTGTTGTTCCATGCCGGTCTCATAGCGTCAGGATACGCCTTGGTGTCGGTCATTGACATAAAGGCTGCACGCTTCTTCGGAGGCACTGCACCCATCTGGTTCGGCGAGTAACCGCAGTAACCGTCTGGACAAGCAGGACGACCGTTGACATTGTCACGTGGATCCCAGCCGCCGTTGCCACCGTTTACCAGCTTGGTGACTTCGTCGCTGTGCCATGGGCCATTCTCGGAAGCATATGGCTCGTTGGTACCAGGGCGGAAGGAAATGCCCTGTGGGTTACGGTGACCGTAGGTGAAGATACGTGCATCGAAGCCTGCTGGTGGCTTGTTGCCAGGAGCAGCCTTGCCATCGCGATCAACACGGAGGATCTTGCCGCCGAGTTCAGTCGGGCTCTGTGGACGAGGACCGTTGTGGTTGTCACCCGTGGTCACGTACAGGAAACCATCGCCTGGGCTGAAACGGATACGGCCGCCATTGTGAGCACCTGGGCCACCGAAGGGGTGGTTCGACTTCTTGGGCTTGTAGCCGATATCGTTGATGATTTCAACGAGCTCGGATACCGAGGACAAGGACGCGTCGACCTTCATGCGCATCACGATGTTGTTGTAGCCGCCATAAGTGCGATTGGCACCTTTTGAGCTGGAGTACAAGTAAACGTAACGGTTAGAAGCAAATTCGGGATCGACAGCCACACCCTGAACACCAGCTTGCCCGTCGCAGAACAAATCATCCTTCACCATCGAATATCCGCTTGTTCCGGGGATACCCAGAAGCGCTTTGACATCGCCGGATGGCAGTCTAACGGACAGGCCCTTGCACTTCTCACTGAAGAACATGGTGCCGTCCGGCAGGAATGCCATATCCCATGGCGACTCCGCTTTTTGGAAGTTATCAGCGGTGACGGTGACAGCTGATGCTGTGCCGACTGACAGCAAACCAGCAGCCGCAACAACTGTCGCGATGCCGGCATACGCCGCTTTTGCAATGTGGGTTCTCTTCATTTTATCTCCTGTTTTAATTGCGGGTGCTTCATGCTTTTATACGAATACATCTTTTGAAGCCACTACCTCGTGCATCATTACAAGGCGGAGGGAGCCATAAAGACGAAGTGTATTTACGTTCAAATACCTCAGCCTCCATGACCGCCAACGAGCATACCTGAAACGCCTGGAATTTTCACTAGCCCCAAAGAAAAAAACCGAGCGTTTTCAATTTCACCCGTAACGGACCCCTAATTTCGCCGCCGCGCCGTTATTTAGGTAAAGATAGACAGCCTATCCTCAGGAAACGGCTCTTGCAACAAGAAAAATTCCCTGACTCTGCAGTTTGACAACTTGTTGATAATTTTGAGGAAATCTACCGTCAACCACATTCCCCCTATATTTTTAAGTTAATTTTTTATTAATATTTTCCCTGATAGTATTAGGGGCTTTTTAGTGCCTGTGAAGGCACACTAGAATAAACATCGGTCTAACAGAACCACGATGTCGGGTTGTTGAACATCTCGATTAATTTCTGTTGATACATACCTATATTTGCCATATCAGTAGCGCGTTGGCAGCCGGGTTTTTTTCGAGATTTTTCGGTTTATATTTTTGAGGTTTCCATGAGAACGCTGATACTGCTTGCCTTGCTCTCTTTTTGTCAGCTGGCATTTGCCGATTGGTCACGCATTGCCGAGAAAAGTCATCCGGAGCCGCAGCAATACATCGATCTGGACTCCGTTAAACAAACGGGTCCTATGGCGATCATGCGTCGCGTATGGGAACTGAGGAATTTTTCGAAACCTGTGAACGGCGGGGTGAGATCAATAAAGCGTTTGTCGGAGTACGATTGCATGAATCAGCGACACCGCGTCATACAAGAACTCTGGTTTACCGACCCCTGGGCTCAAGGCGAGAGTGTGGCGTCCGGTCGAAAAGACGAGGCCGAACCCGCCTGGCGTCCGCTCAAAGCCAAAAGCATCAACAAGGTTATCCTCGATGAAATGTGCCCACACGAGAATAACGGTTGACATTGGTTGAATGCCCATGAAATTTCTGATCGCCCGCTTCAATCACGAGACCAATACCTTCTCACCGGTGGCAACCACGCTCGCCGATTTCGAACCGCTTTACGGCGATCAGGCTCTTGAGGATCAACGTCACGCGCGCACGGCTATGGGCGCGTTCATCCGGCTGATCGAAGCTCAGCCCGGCGCATCACTTGTCACGCCGGTGTCTGCAACGGCGAACCCCAGCGGTACGGTAGCTGCTGATGCATATACTCATCTGGCCGAGACCATTCTTGCCGGTGTACGTGATCACCCCGACGCCATTCTGCTGGATCTGCACGGCGCACTGGTCGCTGAGAATGCTGCTGATGGCGAGGGTGAGCTGCTTGCTGCGATTCGACACATTGCGCCAAGCACCCCCATCGCTGTTGCACTCGATTTGCATGGGAACGTCACACCCGCGATGGTTGCGAACGCCGACATCATCGTCAGCTTCAAGACCTATCCGCACATCGATATGGCAGAGACGGGCGAGCACGCAGGACGCCTGATGATGGATCTGCTCGCTGGCCGTACCCGGCCACTCACCCACCTCGTGCAGCTGCCGCTGCTCTCGCATACTCTGCGCAGCAATACGAACGAAGGTGCAATGCACCGCGCTGTAGAAGCTGCCCGTCGTGCCGAGCAGACACCTGGCGTGCTCGCTGCCTCGGTCATGGCGGGCTTCTCGCTGGCCGACTTTGAAGATGCCGGCGTCTCTGTCATCGTGGTGACCGACAATGACGTAGCGCTTGCAAATCAGGTAGCGAATGACATTGCCGCGCAGATCTGGCGCGATCGAGATGGATTCGTATACCGCAGCGAGCCACTCGCTCAATCGATCGCCAGGGCAAAAGCAATACAAGCCGAACCGGGCGAAGGTCCTGTGCTGCTGCTGGACCATAGCGACAATGTGATGTCGGGCGGCACCTGTGACACCATGGACGTACTCGAGGCGGCGCTAAATGCACAGCTGTCCCCGGTTCTCGTTGGGCCGATTTGTGATCCGCAGGCGGTACAGCGCTTATGGAAACTGCGACCCACCGATGTGATCAGCGCTGAAATCGGCAACCGAATTCCCCTTACCCAGCAGGGCATCACCAAAAAGCCCTTGCGGCTCACAGGTGTGGTACGCGCCAAGAGTGATGGCGAATTTACTGTGAGTGGTCCGGTCTACACCGGCGCCAAAGTCAGTCTGGGCCGCACCGTACTGTTTGATACGCTGGATGCGCTGATCGTCATCTCCGAGCGGCGCATGGAACCCTACGACATGGGCATATTCAACTGCGTGGGCATGGATCCCTCAAGCCACGACTATCTGCTGCTGAAGTCACGCATGTATGCCCGGCCAGTGTTTAGCGCGATCGCCAAGGGATTGGTCGAGTGCGATGCCGATCAGGGCGGCCCCACCAGTTCGAATTACGCGCTGTTTCCATTCAAGAATATCCGGCGGCCGGTGTATCCGCTGGATCCAGAGAGCGCATTCCATAGCAGCTAATCAAGGGCTGTTGATGATCCAAACTTTTTGGCCTTTTCAATCAGGCTCGAAAAATTTTTCTTTATAACAATCCTTCTCAGAAATATTGCATTTTATTGAACCTATCACCGCCCAACGTGACTGATTGATTCCAATCACTATTTCTTTACGGTCATGTTTACAACACCCACTTTCGAAAGTCGGCTGGCAACCGTCAAAAACGCCTTGGGACCATCCACCAGAACCCCACCCGTCCCCAGCGACAGGCGGCCCCAGATGCACCAGAAGTCCCCCAAAAAATCTGATCAGTGTTTCGATTTAGGTTTTGAAAATAAAAAACACGGGACCGATAAAGAGCTCCAATCACACAGGCTGTGGAAATCGATGATCATGATGCTTGGCAGCTTCATTGAAAGATCCCCAGAATCGAAACAATGGACGCGCCCGGAATTAAGAGAATTTATTACCCAAGTAGAAATCTGCCTTGAACTGAAACCTGGAAAACTCGACATTCATCAATACACTAATCTATTGACCAAATTTGACGCGCTCGTCCCCTTCAAGGATGGCGAGCTGACGACAGATCTGAATTCTTTGGACCAGATAATTAACGCTTATGGGGACAAACTTGCAGCCAAGGGGTAACGAATGTGATTTGCGTGTGGACCTTGCCGGGGGCCTTCGAGCAGAAAGTGCGATTGCGCAGTTTTCACTCGTCCCCGGCAGCGGAATTCACCCAAGGTGCCGCCACCTCCGTTTAATGGTCATTTGAGAACACTGCGTCAGTCTGCTTGATTCAAATTTCAAAACACCGTAGCCGACAAATAGGCTAACAATCAGGGACTTATCCTGATCTTTTAGCTACAAAAAGCGGCAGCGCTGTCGTACCTCGTGATCGTTCGCAGATCACACAAATCTGTTTTTTGACGATAAACTGCCCCTAGGCAACGCTTCATCGAACGCCCGCGTAGGCAGTACCGCAAGCGGCTACGCTGACAACACCCAAATACCCAAAAATTTCTGCAGCCAGGAAGAGGTGCAAGGCCGCCAATGGCCCGGGTACACAGATCCCTCATCCGCTGTTGTTCACCCTAGCCTGCCGAGGAAGGTCACCATGTCAGTGCAAAAACTCCCCACCACCGCCAACGCCGACGCGATCTGGCAGGCCAAAGTTCATCTCGCCGCGGCCTTGCGTCTGGCGGTGCTCGATGGTTTGGAAGAAGGCATCGACAATCACTTCACCATGATCGTGCCTGGCCGCACCGACCAGTACTTGTTGCTGCCCTTCGGTCTGCATTGGTCGGAAGCCCGCGCCAGCGACATCATCGTATTCAATGACAAGGGCGAAACGCTCGAAGGCGATGGCGTCGTCGAACTCTCCGCGCAGTGCATTCATGCACCGCTGCATAGAATCACCGGTGCCAAAGTAATCCTGCATACCCATCAACCCTGGGCTACAGCACTCAATATGCTGCAGAACAATCGGCTGCTGCCCGCAAGTCAGACCGCTGCATTTTTTTATAATCGCATCGCCTATGACGATCATTATCAGGGTCTGGCCAATACCATGGCCGAAGGCGAGCGACTAGCCGCACTGCTGCAAGACAAGCAGGTCATGTTCCTCAAAAATCACGGCGTGATCACAGTGGGCGACACCATAGCCCAGGCCTACCGGCGTTTATACAAACTCGAAAAAGCCTGTCAGACGCAGTTACTTGCAATGAGCAGCGGCCAGCCTCTCGAAGTCATGGGCGAAGCCGTCATCGCTGAGGTACTGCAACGCGCGCCCGAAGACCGTCATCCTATCCGTGAGCGGGAACGACTTTATTTCGACGCCATGATGCGTGTTCTGGATCGCGTCAATCCCGGCTACGCTGAATGAACATTCCGGCGATACAAACGCAGAGTGATCATCTTGAATTTTATATTCACTGAAGCAATCAACCCCTGAAACACTACGCTCTTCCGGCCAAGGAGGCCTGCATGTCGCCAACGCATCGCTGGAAAAACCGACCACCTGGTTCCAACTGGGGAGATTTTGGCGAAGATGATCAGGCAGGCCGACTCAACCTCATCACGCGCGACAAAATTTTGCAGGGTATCGCCGAGGTGCATGAAGGTCTGTCATTCAACCTCAGTCTGCCGCTCGACGTACCGGGTGGGAATGTGCTCAATCCCCGTCGCCATCCACCGGTGCTGCGGCCGACGCTGCGCAATGGACAGCCGAACATGAACTATGCGCTGTGCGTAGATGATCCTGCGCATACCGATGTGGTCAGTGATGATCTGGTCATCCTGCATACCCAATACAGCACGCAGTGGGACAGCCTTGCGCATGTCGGATCCTTGTTCGATGCTGACGGTGATGGCGTAAAGGAATCGGTGTACTACAACGGCTACCGGGCTGATACCCATGTCTGTAGCGCAGCAGAATCCTCGGAGGCCGGCGTCTTCACGCACGCGCCCATCGGGCAGCAATCAACTTCCACAGCACAGGCCCTGGGCATTGAAAAAATGTCCGAGCGATGTGTGCAGGGACGTGCGGTGATGATTGATCTGCGTGCGCATTTGGGTGATGCGCGGGTGTTAGTCGGCTATGCGACGCTCGCCGACATACTCGCCAAAGACGGCATCACCATCGAACCGGGTGATATGGTCTGTCTGCATACGGGCTTTGCCGACCGACTGCTCGAGATGAATCGCAACCCCGACGCAGAGGCATTGGCGAACTGCGGTGCGGTGATGGACGGACGAGATCCTGCGCTACTGGACTGGATCACGCGATCCGGGTTGTCCGTGCTGATCGCCGATAACTATGCAGTAGAAGCCCATCCGGTCTCGGCACAGGCAGGCTGCTACGCGACGCTGCCGCTGCATGAACATTGCCTGTTCAAACTGGGCATCCACCTGGGCGAACTCTGGCACCTCACTCCCTTGGCAAACTGGTTGCGTGCACAAGGACGCTATCGCTTCCTGTTAACTGCCCCGCCCTTGCGTTTGCCCGGTGCGGTGGGATCTCCAGTAACGCCTATCGCGACGGTGTGAACCACCCTAAAGAGTAATCCACCGCAAATGCGCGGCCTGATCCGGCAGCCGCTAAGCTTGATCGGCTCGACCTCTCAACCGCGTATCTCTGAACTGGAAAATCGAATTGTCAGAATTAGGCGGCAGCCAACGCCTGCTGCACATCATGCCCAAGTTCAGTAGCGGTCGGCCCTTTCCTACAGCCACTCTCGCAAAGTTATTATTTTGGCCACATTAGAACGCCAAAACAAAATGACCGGTCCAAAGCAACGCAGTTGCTCAAACCCGTGAATCCGGGAATTTCGGTGTAATCCGAATGACAAAACTGTACTTTTTAGTTGTCACCGTATACTGTACAGTGCAATTGACAATGTTTGCCCGATTTGATGGCCACATCTTCCGGCGGTGGTGCTGGCAAGCCAACAAAAACGGACATATCGTTTTTTTATCAACCCACCGAGGTGTGACCATGAATGCTTACATTGCAGCGTTTCTATTGGCTGGCGCCTGTTTCGGCCTGGCCACCTTCTCTTGCCGGCATTTGTTCAGCGAGGGACCACACAGACCCGAAGATTCCATGCAAGCACCCTCACTAGCCAGTCGAGCATTCTGGACCATGGGTTGCACATTTCTGTGGCCAATCATGGTGCTCACCGGGGTCAACACGGCTTGGGTGCTGGCGAAGCGAAAGCGACGGCTTTCGTAAAAGCCATAGATAATAGAGTCATGTGTTGCAAGCAACTGGGATAGGGATCCGACATGACTCTTTTTCAAAATTCGATGTTGCGCATGCTGCTGGGTTGTCTTATACCCACGTCGATTGCGATGGCTCAATCTACGGCCGAGAAGCAGGCTCAGCTACCGATACCCGCTGGGAGCAATTTCCTTGGCCTTGGTATCGGAGCTTTCCCTAAAACCTCAGGCAGCAGTGATTTGCGCGTGATGGCCCTGCCCGTGGTCCAGTACAGCTGGAAAAATATCGCTTACATCTCTGGCCTGAAAGCCGGCGTCTGGGGCTTTACTACCGAAGACAGATCGCTGCGCATTGGTTTGTATGCCGAGCCGCGGTTCGGTTATGACGCCAGCGACAATGCACGCACCGCCGGGATGGCCGATCGCGAATTCGCAATCGACGCCGGACCCAGCATGCGCTGGACTACTCCCGCTGGCGTGGTGAACCTCGAGTATGGCTTTGATGTGACAGGCCGCAGCAACGGCCAGGCGGCGCAGATGCAATTCATCCGTCCACTCATCACCGGACAAGGATTTCGCTTGAATGGTCTGGCGGGTGCCTCCTGGCAGAATGCCGCAATGAATGACTATTACTGGGGTATGCGAGCCTCGGAGACAAGCGACGGGCTGCCGCGCAACGTGGGTGCCGGCGTGAGCTTCTCGGCGGGCCTCACTGGCCTCTACACGATCGGTGACAGCGGCGCCGTCTTTTTTGGGGTCAGTGTCAACCGACTGTCCAATGCCCAAGCCAACAGTCCCATTGCAGAGCGGAGCTACACGCCTCTGATGTACCTTGGCTATGGCTGGCGTATGTAAGGCGACGCGCTTGCAACATCGTTTTTGAAATCAACACGAATGCCACTCACAGAGTAATGGCCGTATGGACGGGTACCGCCGTCGCACCAGGGAGCATACCGATGCGTTTTACACGAAGAGCCATGCTCATGCATCTCGCACTTGGACCTTCATTTTTGATTCACACTCAGGGGCATGCCCGAGACGGTGCCGCCATCATGGACTTCAGAGATCCCGAATTAGCCCAGCAGATGCGAATCGTCAATGACGACGTCATGGGTGGGCGATCCAATTCCCGCTTTGCCATCGACCCGGAGGGCGTGCTCTTCGAAGGTACAGTCTCGCTGGAAAACAATGGCGGCTTCGCCTCCGTAAGATGCCCGGTCCGTTTTCCGCATAAGACCTCAGGCTTGCAACTGACCACCCGCGGCGACGGCAAGCAATATCAGCTGATCATCCGCACAGAGGCATCCACCACGGCGCCTATCTACAAAAGCAATTTCGTTTCTTCAAAAGACTGGAAGACACATCAATTCAAACCAGAGGATTTCGAGGCCGCATTTCGCGGCCGACCGGTAGATGCAAAACCCCTCGTTTTTTCTGAAGCCCTTGAGTTCGGCCTTCTGATCGCCGATAAGCAGGCAGGCCAGTTCCGACTTCAGCTCCGCCAACTTCAGACGATGTAAGCCATACTCCTGTTGTCAGGGAAGCGCTGATGAGCAAACCCGCACACTTTTTCGGCCAAATAAATCGCCATAAGTCCCTGATTTTTTTAGGTATATGGCGAAATTGGTTTACCCTACCCCTTTGTTATTCGTTACCGTCCATAGGAATGTCGCATGAATAAATGGCATCACACTTTATTCAAATGGCACATCGCCTCCCACAGGGGTAGTACCTGGAAGCGAGTCGTAGCAGCCTGCCAGGGCGAGGACGTCGAAAGCGAAGGAACGGTATGGCGCTACTGTGAGCTGAGCGAGGTCGAAACCATCCTCACCCTTGATCAGCTGAGCCGGTATCTGGCATCCGAATTTCCCAATCACTGGGAACCACATTCTGAAAGCGCTGGATACGTGCGCATCGACGAATTTCCCGCGCTGCCCGAGGAGGACGATAACGAAACCAGCGAGAGACCCTGCGCCAGAGCCAAATGCCCCTGCTGCATGCGCACGGGCAGCACGCGCGGTTGCTGGTGCTCATTGGTCTGAATTGCTTGTAATCGGGATATCCACGATATCAACAGGAGGACGCCATGTTTTCACAATTGGAAAGTTACAAAAATCCAAGGCTGATATTGAATTCCATTTTGCAGGAACTTTATACTCAGGTCACCGGCAATCGGACTATCTCGCATTTTTTCATAAGCGTTCACATGGACGCATTGATCGCAGATGTTCACAAGTTCAGCCACTTCGTGATGGAGCAGCCCGAGAATCACTATCGGGATCCAATCCGCGCTCAAAAAAGTTCAATGCCCGCCATTCAAGTCACCTCGACGGTGTTCGAAGAAGTTCACAAAATTCTGGTACAAATTTTGAGGGACCAGAATATTGCCGACGACCATATATCGAGACTATCTTTTGAAATCCTCGAAATAGTCGAAGAATCTCGCGCTCAATTCAGCGACACCATGATGATGGTGCTGAATATGGAAGATGTGACTCAGGACAGTCTGCTTCAGCTATTCAAGCGATTCAAGTTTGATGCAAAGCTTGCCGGCAAAAACGAAGTCAGCATCGAGAGTGGTGTTGATATCCCGATCATTGTAAAAATACGGCCCAAGGACAAATCCATCGTTTTGATCGGCAAAGCCGTGTCCGTTGAAAATTCTTTGCTAAAAGATGTAGAGGAAATTGCGGAGATAGCAAAAGAAAGGTACCCGCTCTTCCAGATGAAAGCTATTGAGGATGACGATGACTGGCCATTTCTTCTGATGGAAAAATCCTTTTCATACGAAAATGGCGTACCTTTGCGTTTACTGTTCCGATTGGCGAAAAGTTTTTCTACGGCCTTTCATCGCAACATCAAATGTGATTCTCAAAAAATTCTTGCTTTGAATGTGGCGAATCGCTGATAAAAACAAGAAAAGATAGTTTCGGGCAACCGCGGTGAATCAAAAGGTTCACAGAGCCGATTCAGGCGGTCGCCGAGCCAACAGATCGGCAATCATCGTTTCATAAGCAGCCGCCACCTCCAGCAAAGCGCGATCTCCCTTGGGCTGGCCAATCAACTGCAAGCCCATGGGCCACCGACCCGATGCATCAAATCCAGCCGGCACGCTAATCGCCGGCAAGCCAGCCATCGTTGCGTAAATCGTGCACTCCATCCAGCGGTGATAGGTGTCCATAGCCCGATCCGCAATCTGTGTTGGCCAAGCCTGCTCAACCGGGAAAGGCCAGACTTGGGTGACCGGCAGAGCCAATACATCAAATCTCGACAACAGACTCAACATGGCGTTGTAAAACGTGCTGCGTACTTCACTCGCCCTTTCGAATTCCGTGTAGAGCAAACCTTCAGCCTGGTCGTATTCCCAAAGCGTTTTAGACTCAAGCAGTTCACGCGCGCGCGGCAGCTTGATCAGGCCCCGTACATTCGCTGCTGTGAGCGCGCGCCGCCACACCAGCCAGGCCTCCCAGACGGCTTCGGGATCGAAGCCAAAACCGGATGGCAAAGCCTCCACCAGCGCACCTGCCGCGGTCATCCGCTCGAGTCCTTGTTCACACACCTCAAGCACGCCGGGCTCAAGCGCGAGATGGCCTTTCAGACTGCCCAGCCAGCCGATGCGCACTCCGTTGAGCGAAGACGCCTCGGGCCAGCGCGCAGGCATGTCATACGCCGAGCCAAGCGACAT
>JACCDI010993219.1_pt1 | contig 12310 bp, 8 predicted proteins | sample 7442791 | NCBI WGS metagenome assembly JACCDI01 (sample SAMN15323434, study PRJNA562643) | freshwater metagenome | isolation source: river surface water | place: USA:Blue River Watershed | collected 2017-08-15
AAAAAAGAATTATGGATTGAAAATGATTTTGATAATTATTTAAATTGTCATTCAAAAGAAAACGAATTTTTATTAAATAATGATATCAAAAAATTAATTGATAATTTAGATAAAAAAATGCATAGTAAATATGGATTTTTTAAAAGAAAGTTATTTGAAAATTGTTATCTTCTTAATATTAAAAATACTAATATTTTAAATTCAGATATAACAAATTTAATGATTTCTTTAATATATTAGATTATATTATATATTTGAAACGTAAAAATAAAAAAAATGATTTAATTTATGTATAATATTTTCTATTTATAAAATAAAATAAATAAAATGAATATCTTTTGTGATGATTTATATTTAAAAATCATTAATGGTGATATATCATTAAAAAATATAAAAATCAAAAAAAATGAAGAAGAAATTATATCTAATTTTTTTGAAAAAAAATATGATTTTACACCTTTTACTTTAGCTTTAAGACATTCTTATCACACATCAAATATAGAATTTATCTTAAATTTATTTAATAAAAAAATATTTTTTAATATTTTTTATAGAAATAGTATTGGTAATTCTATATTTGATTTATTAGTTTATTTTATTATTAATTTAAAAAAAATGAATATTGATAATAAAATTAATATTAATAATTTTTTTAATAAAGACTTACAATATTTATTTGATATATATAAAAATAAAATTGAAGAATTTTCATATAAAAACAAAAATGGTAATACTTTTTTTATGAATATATTATTATCAAAAGATATTGATTATATTAAATTTATATTAAATAATATTAATAATATTCATAATAATTTTTATTTTAATGATATAAAAACTGACTTTTTAGACATTTTAAATATTAATCATTTTGATAATAGTATTTTAGATATTATATCAAAAATAAAATTTAAAATAATTAATAATAATGAAAAAGATAAGATATGGAAAATAATCGCTAAAAATATAAAAAATATTTATATTGAAAACAAAACTAAAAATAATAAAATAAAAAATCTTGAATTTTTTAATAGAATAAATATGAACAATGAAACACCAATATTAAATTTATGTAAAAATACCAATATTAAATATTTTATATCTCAAAAATATTGTACACCAAACGAAATTAATTTTAATAATAATTTTTTAAAAAATATTGATTATATAGATAATTTTATGAATAATTCTTATATTTATACAATAAAAAATAAATTACCTATAGATGTTATTTTATATATAAAGAAAGGTACTACAAATTTTTCAATAATTAATCATAAAAACGAATCAATTTTTTATTTACTATGTAAATATAAATTTTTAAGATTAGCGAGAGATTTATTAGAATATAATAATTATTTTGAATTATGTGATATATATCCATTAAATAAACCAAATGTTTTATATTATATTCTAAAAAATAATTTAAAAGGTCTAAAAAATAATGAAAAAGATCGTATTTTTAATTATTTTCAAAACAATACAATAGATTTTTTAATGAATCATAGAAATAATCGACAATATATTGAAGATCTTGATTCCTCAAATGATAGATATGTTATACTGTCCACACAAAGTGTAAGAAAAGATGATATTTATTATATTTTAAATAAATTTAGTAAATCTAAAAAAAATAAAAAAAAATATAATTTTATTATGAAAAGAATACTAATAATTAAATTTAAAAATATTTATTTAATTAAAAAAATTTTAACAAATGAATTATTTGATAAAATGTTGTTTTATTTATTTGATAATTAAGATTATTTTTAATTATTATATTTTATAAATTTAGAATATTAAATTGATATGTTTAATTTAAAAAAACAAAAAATGAAAGGTTCTGGAACATTAAATAGTGTTAGATTATCTCCATTCACACCAACTTCTGTTGGTTTTAGAGGTGAAAATTTTAATTATTCAACACCATCACATTTAACAACTTTGACATCACCACTAACACCTTTTTCACCATTAAAACCTTCAAATTTACAAACACAAAAAAAAGCCAATCTTAAAGAAATTAAAGGAAGAATTTTTGAAGAACATAATGTTAACAATGAATCATCTTTAAATAATTTAAATAATTTATTTGATTTTATATATCAAAATATCGATAATTTGTTTGATATTGATAAATCTTTTATATTTATAAAAAATATATCAGAATTGTTGAATAACTCAAGTAATTTATATGATATGGAGTTAGAAAAATATAAAAATATAAGATTAATAAATTTATTTACAGAAGAATTTATTTTTGTGAAAAAAGTAAATAAAAAAATATTAATTGAACCATTAATTTTTAGTTTAATGGAAATGCAAATATTTAATAATTTTAATGAATTATTTAGTGGTGATTTTAATGAAAATAATTCATTTATAAAAAACAAAAACAATTTTGCAAATGAAAATTTTAATAATTTTAATAATAAAAAACATGCTGAAGATGTTCAATCTTTTATTTTAAATATGTATTATAATGGATATGAAATATTTGATAATCCTTTTTTTATTTATAATGAAGAAATATTCAATAGTTTAGATAATTATTTTTTTAAAAATGAAAAAAAAAAATCAGGAGGACACACACTCACTGAAAACAAACCACCACAAAACTTAAAAGTAGAAAAAGAGTTAGTACAACAATTAGAGGAAGATGGATTAACACAAAGTTCAGAAGAAAATGAGTTAGAGCAGATGTTAGAAGAAGATGATGAGTATGAGGAAAATGAGGAAAATGAGGAAAATGAGGAAAATGAAAAAACAAAAAAAATGAAAAAAAAAATAAAATTAGAAACTTTACGATTAAAAATAGACTCTGTACATGATTTTACAATTCAAACAATATTGAATTCAATTAGTTCTAATTTAAAAAAAAATTTAGGTAAAATAAAAAATAAAAAGATAGAAAATAAAAAAGAAGAAAATTTAAATGAAGAAAATGAATCAGAAGTTGAAAATGAAAGTAATGAAATAAATGAAAATTATTTAGTAGATCTTAAAAAATTATTTAATAAAGGTATAAAAAAAAGTATTCGTACAAATAATACAAATAATTGTATTAAACAACGAACTTTTTTAACTGGATTTAATGCAGAAGAAGAAAAGAAAAAAATTATTGAAATGGTAAAAAGATCCAGAGTAAAACTAGATAAATGTACAATAAATATTGGAAATGAAAAATATTTTAAACCTTTTTGTAATAAATTAGAAGAGAGATATATTTTATTTTTAATCAAAAATAACATAATTGGTAATAATATTAATTGTTTTTATTTTGAAAAATGGAATGATGATCATAATACTTTAAATCTTAAACAATTAATGTATAATGTTTTAGGTAAATTTGAATTTTTAATAAATGATGCTAATAATTTTAGTAACATTTTAACATTTATTTTTTTAAAGAATTCAAATAATGCTACAAATCCAAAAAAGATGTTAAAACTATATTTTTTATTGAGAACAGCTTTATTAAGATCAGGTAAATTATATATATCTGAATCAAAAATAAAAGGTTATAATGTTTTAACTATTAAAGATAATATAAGATCATTCATAGAAGAATATGAAAAAAAAGAAGAAGTTTTTAAAAATTTAAAAATAAAAGAGATAGAAGAATCAATCAAAAATTTAAAAAAATACATTGGTTTTATAAAAAAAAAAAAAAATAATTTGAGTACAATCACAATTGAACAATTTAAAAAATTAAATTCTGGTTATAGTGTTAATAAAAAAATAATATATGAAAACTTAAGAATATTAACTCGAATCGAAAGACTTAAAAATTTAAAAACAAAATTTGATTTTGATTTATTAACCAATAAACAAATACCCGAAAATTTTACGGAAGAAAATAAACAAGAAATATTAAGTTTAATAAATAAAACATTAGTATCATGGGGTATGAAATTGGATCCAGCAACAAGAAAAAACACAAATGATGTACAATTATTTAGTACAAAATTATATAAAAAATTAATATTAGATATATTTTCGGATCTTCAATTAGAAGGTTGTAAAATTAATATAACCTTTCAAATAAAACGAAATAATGGTGAAAATGAAAATCAAAATTATCAAAATGAAAATGAAGATGAAGATGAAGAAGAAAATGTAATTAATGCACCAGAAGTTAATAATGGTTTAGGAACATCAGAATCACAAACACCTATTGAACAAACAGAAAAATATATTACATACAAAAAAATGGAAGAATTAAAATCATTTAAATTTAATTTTACAAAAAAATTAAAAAAAGATAAAAAAGAAGTTAAAAAAGGAAGTGTTAAATTTGATGTAACTGAAAATTTTAATACAATTAATGTTGTTTTTTATATTATTAAAGAGATATTAGATATTTATCGTTTTGAAATCATTAATATGTATAAACAAAAAGGTCTTAAACTTCCAATTAATGAAGAACTGATATTAGAGACTAAAATAAAAAATATAAATAAAATTCAATCCATCGATTTTGACAAAATTTATTTAAAAATTAAAAATATTTTAAAAATAGAATTTAGTGAAAAAACATTTCGTTCTTATTTAGATCTTATCAAATTATTATTTAAACTTAATTATTCATTTGGTAATATTATCCGTTTTATTTTGAGATTAAAAATATTAGGGGATAAAATACAAGCTTTAGAAGCTAAATATACCTGTTCATTGATTAAAGATTTTGATGTTAATTTTGATGATATTTATATAAAAAAAAGAATTTTAGCTACTCATGATAGACCTTTAATTGCTTTTGCTTTAGTTGAAAATAATATAAATTTTATCTCTTCTGTAAAACTTAATAATAAAAAAATGATATTTTGGAATTTTGGAGATTCTTATTCTATAACTTCTAATAACCAAGGAAATTTATTTTCTTTACCAATTACACAATTATATCAAGATAATATTATATTAAATATGAAAATGCTTGAAAAAAGTAATAATATTCTAAAAAAAAATGTAAGCGACGAATTATTAGCATTAATTAAAAAATTAGATAATTATATAAATAAAATAGGAACAATCTTTAATAAAAATTATGTCAAAAAAAAAACACTTCTTAAATTAACTAATTCTTAATTATATTTGAATAATAAATTTCACAAATTTATAACTTATTATACCTATTATAAAACAAGGAATTAAAAATGGTGTAAACATTGCAATTATTAATCCTACTAGTGCATACAAAAATATTAATAATATATTTTCAATTTTATAAATATCTTTTTTATTAATTGCTATATCATATCCACCATAAATACTTCCTAGTATAAAACCAAATAAAATTAACATACTATAATAAATTTCAAAATTCATTATTGAAATCGAGTTTTATTTTTTTATAAAATATTTATATTATTTAATTTATATTTTTTTTAAATAGATTTATTTAAATATAAAAATTATATTTAAATTTAAAAAAGATATGAACCAGATTGGACTTGAACCAACATCCTCCAAATTAACGGTATGGAAATCTAATTGATATACTGGTTCAAATTATATTATTTTATTTTTCTTTAAGTTCTTTTATTTTTATAATTTATACAAAATAAGAATTTACAGATTTTTTATTTTTTTTTAATTCTTTAAGTTCATTTAGAAGATCTTTATAATCTTTATTGATATTATTTAATTTAATATATTCATCTGATGAAGTATTAATCATTTGGTTTAATTCGTTTTTGGATAAAACAATTTTATTTTTATTATTTTCGATATATTTTGATATTATATCTTCTTTCGTATCAATTAAATTTAGAGTGATATAATATTTTTCATCTTTTTTTAAATATTTTCTAGATAATATATCTTTCATATAAAAATTAATACCTTTTAATATTTCACTCGAATATTTTATTTGTTCTTTATATTCCTCTTCATTTAACATACTAAAGTTTATATTATTTATTAAAAAAAATGATATTTGAGTTTTCATTGAAAATATAACTTCAAAATATTTATTTTTAATTATCTCAACAAATTCATTTACTCTTTCTTTTTCTTTCTCATCTTTTGGTTTTTCTGGTAAAGCTTTTCTTTTTATTGCTGAACGGAATGTACATTCTATTAAATTTTTATTAGTTATTCTTGTATAATATAAATCAATATAATATAATATTTGTATACATTTTGTTGTTTTTGATATTTTTGGATTTTCAAGTATTTTTTTTAAGTACTCAACTTCTAAATAATTTGTATTTTTATATTTTTCGTAAAATAAATCAATATATTGACTAATTATTAAATATTCACAAACGGATTCATAACCATCATCATAACCTAATAAATTATATTTCATTAATTCTGAATTTTCATATATATAATTTAATTGTCTTCCAATAGTATTAAAATAAAAACATTGATCTTCATAATCACGAATATTATAATTTTTAAATGTAAATAATTCATTTGGTTTTCTAATATACATTAATCTTGTTTCAGTTGATTTAGTTGGTGCATATATTTGTAAAAAAATATCTCCTTTTAAATAAACTACATCAAATTGATTATTTTTATTATCTTTGAATTCATATATACTTTTTTTATCACTTAAAGGTATAAAATATTTATAATCTTTGATATCAAATTTTTCAGTAAAATATGGTAATCTAAATTTTAATAAATATGCTATTGAATCTAATTGAATACACCATAATTGTTGTTGAATCATATTTTTCCATATTTCTAGTTCATCTAAATCTTCACGAATATCAGACATAAATGCAATTTTTTTATTTTTTTTATTTAATGTTTTTATTTTCAAATAAAAACTATCAGTATAATATTCATTTATTTGTATTACTTTTTCTTTATTTTTCATAAAAGCATGTTTACATAAACTTTTATTAGGATCTATTAATATAAAATCTAATTGTGGAAACATATCAAATATTAAAGACATGTGTAATCCTTCACCACTTCCAACATATACAACTAAAATATCATTTAAATCATATATTTTACCTAAATAATTATAATATTCTATTTCACTATATAATAATTTTCGTTGACCATCATGACAATTAAATATTTTTTCTTTACCTGGTTGATAACTTCTTTTAGGTGATTTTTCATTTAAAGTTCTATATATCTCTTTAAATTCATTTGATACAACATTTCGATAATTAATCATTTAATATAAATAATACTCTATATTTATATTATATAAACAAAAAGGTGATAAATTTTTAAATAAATAAAATAATAAAAATAAATAATATTAAAGTTTTTGTAAAATTAAACTATTTGAATAATTTTTGAAGATTTTATAATTTTTATATTGTTCTAAGATTAAAGGTATTAAATTTCTAAAATTATAATTTCCTATATTATTAATAAATATGAATTTATTTTTTTGAATTAATTTGTCAGAATAATAAAATTTAATCAAAAAATCATCACTTGTGTTAAAATTATTTAATAAAATAAAATCAAAATATGAATCTCTAAATTCATCTAATAATTTAGGTAAAAGATATATATAATTGTAGTGACTAAATTTAAATTTATTTTTTTCTTTTTTATTTAAAAAAGATGTTATTAAATCATAATTTTTATTTTTATAAAACTCTTTTTCAAATGGATCTATACTATATATAGATTGAGAATTTTTACTATTAATCAAAAATAATGTTTGAATTCCCCATCCAAAATCTAATTCCAAAATATTTTTGGGTTTCTTTTTATTTAAAAAAGATGATAATTCATAAATATAATTAGAAAAAAATGAATATTGTTTTTTCTGAATAAAAAATAAATAAGATTTTAATTCTAAAACATTTTTTATAAATTCTTGTTGATATTGAATTATATTATCAAATTTATAAAATTCAACAGGTAAATAACCAAATATTATATCTAAATTTAAATATGAACATATAAATATTTTTTTTTGAATACTATTTTTATAATAATTATAACCAGATGTAAAAACTTGTATTTGTTCTTTGATAAATTCTTTTAATTTTGGTTTTGGTTCAATACTAAAATATCTAGATTTTATACATTTTTTTATATCATTTTGATTTATTTTATAATTTGGTAAAAAATTAAAACAATATAATTTTCTTCCTGAAAATATATAAACATATTCAAACATAGCACTTAATAAATATATAAACTCTATTGTTTTTGATTCACACATATTTATTATTGTTAAATAAGCATTTCCATTTTCATTTAAAACATCAAATAAACTATATACTTTATATAAATTATAAATATGCAAAATATCTTCTTTTTTACATGGATGTAAATCTTTTATTTTTTTATAAATTTTTTGTCCGGACATAGTTGATATAACATAATTAAATTTTGTATTATTATTTTTTAACTCATATTTTTCTTCTGAATTCCATATGTATTTATAATAACCTGGATTTGTATAATTTAATTTATCAATAAATAAATAAATTTTATTTTTTTCTTCAATATTTAAATATTTATTAAATACATCAATTTCTGTAACATAATAATTTAATTTTTTTTGAAAATTTTTTTCTTTATCTCGAAAGTTTTTGGAATTTTCTATTTTGTATTTAATATAAATTTTTTTACGATAACTTTTTTGTTTTTCACCAAACTTTTCAAATATTTTTTTATTATATTCTATTTTACTTGGTTTTTTTAAGTATTTTATTTCTATATCTTTTCTTGTAAAATTTTCATAACTTATTTTAAACATTATGAATTTATATATATCTATTATATTTAATGATATTAATATTAAAAAAATATAATATTTTATTAATTATCTATATCTTTTAATTCATCAATTGATAAACACCATTCTTTCACTCTTTGAGGATGCCATGTTTTTTTCATTAATTCTTCATATAAAATATTATTTCTTTCTTTTATTGCATTAAGAATATTTCCACCATACAAATATTCACGAATAAAAGAATTTGTATTAAATTTAATATAAATATTATTATCATTTAACACTATTTCCATAATTTTATTTTTTATTATATTTATACTTTGTTTTCTACATCTTTTTGCTTCTTCTACTAATCTTGGAAAGGCCCAATCTTCATCAATTGTATCTTCATCTCTCATTATTTTTATTATTTCTCTTCTTATTAAATCTAAATCTTCTCTTTTAAATGATAAAGTAAAAGCATTATTAAATAATGGATTTATACGTCCATATTTTATACCATAAAATAATTCTTTTAAATCATATACAATTTTATCATCATTATGATTTAACATCATATTTCTTAATAAATTTAAATTTTTATTATCTATTTCATTTGTATTTATGTTCATATTTAAACTAATTAATTATTTTTATATTTTTTATTAAATTTTATAAAGTTTTTTTAATAAAAATGTTGTTATAATTTATTTAAATCATTTTTTTTTTATTATAAACGTAAATATTATTTATTGGAAAAAATGAAAAATAAAAAATAAGATACAATATTTATAAGTGTTTATAATAAAATAAAAAATAAAAATGGCACTCAATTATACATTCCTAGAATTAGAAAATAAGAAAAAACATAATACAATTGTATTTAAAAAATCTTATACTGCTTTACGTAGAGGTATTTTAAGTATATATTTTAGAGAAGATATAGAAAAAGATTCTATTTTAAAGTTATATGATGAACATATTTTTACATATATAGATTATATTTACGATATTATTATTGCTAAAGTCAAAAATATTTGTAAAGATTATTCGAAAAATATAATGTTTAATAATTTGTTAATATTAATTTTATTATTTTTTATCATAGATTATAGACATGTTGAAAATTATCAGTTAGAAAAAATAGATGAGTTTTTTGAAATTATTGTAAATGAAGGATTAAAATATAATAATGGTAATGGTTATTTTCAATTAAATTTAAATATTGTTATACAGATGATTCATTTAGATTTGCAAAATTTTCAAAATTTACTTTTATTAAAAAATCCAAATGTATCTATTTTTTACAATAAAAAAAATACTGTTGATTTAAACAGTCATAATTTAAGTGGTTCTGAATCACCATTATTAGGTGAATCAGTATTTTTTGAAAAAGAAAATAATATTTTATCAAATATCCAACAAAATACATGTTTACCAACACCAATTCATATTAATCATGTTAATCAAACAACAAAAGAAGAACCTGTTTTAAATTCAAAAGTTGTTGAAGAAAATATTATAGCAACACAAATGAATATTTTAAGTTTAGAAATTTTAAGATTAAGAGAACTATTAGGAAAATCAATGGAACAAAATAGTTTTTTAACAGGTTTAAATACAGTTCTTATTCAACAAAAAGAGATATTAATCCAGGAAGTTGAAAATGTTAAAATTAAAAATAGTCAATTATTAATAGAAAATGATATGTTGAAAAGAGAAAGAGAATCATCTTTTGAAAATGATTTTACAAAAAGTTTAACTTATTCAATCTTTAATTAAAATCTTTTTTATATTTTATTAAAAAATATAAAAATTTATAAAAAAAATAAACTAATTTTAAATCAAAATTTAAGCCCAAACATACACTGAATATTTGGTTGTTTCTATAATTTTAACAGGTGGATATTCAACTTTGGGTTCTTCCTGAACATTTACTTGTTTTTCCAATTTTTGAATATGTGTTTGGAAAATAATCTTAAGTTTATCATCTGGAATTTTTTTGTCAATCACTGTTTTTAGCTGACCTTTGTTATTCCAATAATAATCTTTGTTTTCTTCATAATGTGATGAATCAACATTAAGTTGAAGTCGTGATACGGTTTCTTGTAGTAGTTGAATATATTCTTCCATTTTTATAAAAATGATCTAATTATTATTATTTATTTTTTTTTTAAGTTCAATTTTTTTAATAATAATTTATAAAAAAAAATACATATTAAATTAATTTAAAATTAAATAATTAAATGACATTTCACCACCAGGATCTGCAACATCACCTGATATAGCAAAATAACCATCATATACTCCAGAAATCCAATAATCTTTGAAATTACCTTTTGGAGTAATTTGAGTTAAAATAATTTTAGAAGATGTTGTAACATTAGAATTAAAAGTAAAAGTAGTACCAATACCAAATGGATAAGCTGATAATGTAGCTATTCCAGATATATTAGGACATATTAATTTTTGATTTGCTATAATATCTCTATTTATTGTTAAATCATTATTAACTACTAAATCAGAACCTATTGCTAAAGCTCCTGTGTTAACTATAATCTCATTATCCGGATTTAATCCTAACGGGAATAAAATATTAGTATCTAAACTTCTTACTGGATTAACATAAAAACCTGGATTAGTAGCATTTAAACCTAAATTTCCAGCACTTAATACAATAGAACCTGAACATTGATTTGTATTTCCACTAGATGTTCCAATAGCTATTGAATATTCCCCTTGATCATATTGACCTGCATAAGAACCTATAGCTATAGAATTTTGACCTTGATTATTCATACCAGCATCATTACCTAATGAAATTGAATTTGTATGTTGATTAGAATTACCAGCACCACTACCTATAGCTACACAAAAAGTATTTTGATTCATCAATCCAGCATTTACACCTAATGCTATGCTTTTGAAACCTTGATTATCAAATCCAGTATTAGCACCAATTGCTATACCAAAATTTTGTTGTTTGGAAAAACCTGCATAAGAACCAATTGCAATACTATCTGCACTTTGAGTATCTTTTCCTGCTTCTGAACCAATTGCTATACATCTATATTCTTGATTATTTTTACCTGCTTCAGTACCAATAGCGACTGAATTAAATCGTTGATTAATTGAACCAGCATAAAAACCTATACTTACTGAATTGTCTTCTTGTTGTTGCGAAGCTGAATTATAACCAATTGCTATTGAGTTTTCACCTTGAGTATTTGAACCAGCACTTTGACCAATGGCAATTGAATTTATCTTTTGATTATTTATACCTGAACCCCCTCCAATTGCTATACCATAATCACTTTGATTTATTTGTCCTGCTTGTTGTCCAATAGCAATTGAATTAAATCCTTGACTATTGTATCCTGCAATATATCCTATTGCAACAGCGGCAACACTCTGATTATTAGTTGCTGCATCTCTACCAATAGCTATAGAATAAGATTTTTGATTAATTTTTCCAGCATTTGAACCAATATGGACTTCCTCATCTCCTACTGCATATTCAGTGCCATTCCAATATAAATAATTTGAATAATTAATACCATCTGGTAAATTTAATGAAGGACCTGTTGGACCAGTTGTTCCATCTTGTCCTGGTAATCCTTGAATACCTGTTTGACCAATTGGACCTTGTGAACC
>JACCDI010270744.1_pt1 | contig 12304 bp, 14 predicted proteins | sample 7442791 | NCBI WGS metagenome assembly JACCDI01 (sample SAMN15323434, study PRJNA562643) | freshwater metagenome | isolation source: river surface water | place: USA:Blue River Watershed | collected 2017-08-15
GAGACCCGCCACATCCTGGGCGAGTACACGCTGACCGGACCGGACTCGCGTGGCGCGACCCGTTTCCGAGACAGCATCGCAGCGGATTCGTCGGCCTTGGACATTCACGATCCGAAAGGTGGCGATGTTGATTTTCAGAGCATGCCGCCCTACGAGATCCCTTACCGCTGCCTGCTGCCGCAAGGCGTCGAACAGATCTTGGTGGCGGGACGCTGCATTTCTGCCGATCACGAGGCCCACGCGCGATCGCGCAATATGCCCGCCTGCATGGCGACTGGCCAGGCGGCGGGCGTCGCCGCCGCCATTGCGGTCCAAGACGGTGTGACCGTGCGCCAGGTGCCGGTGGCCAAGGTGCAGGCGGCGCTGCGCGCGATCGGCATGCCGCTGCGCGCCAGCGAAATCACCGAGGCCTGAAGGTGACCCGCGTGGCACCCCAGATCCAGTATTGGCTCAGCACGGCCAGCCCCTGGGCCTGGCTGGGGAGCGCTCGGTTCATCGAACTGGTCAAAGCCACCGGCGCAAAGGTGACGGTGCTGCCGGTGGATCTGGGCGCGGTCTTCGCAGCCACGGGCGGCACGCCCTTCCCGCAGCGATCCGCAGCACGCCAAAGTTATCGCCAACTGGAATTGGCGCGCTGGTCCCAACACCTGGATATTCCGGTCAACTTGGAGCCTCGGCACTATCCAGTGGACCGCGGCCCCTCCAGTCGCCTGCTGCTCGCGGCCAGCAACGCGGGGCTCGACGCGCTCGCCCTGTCGCACGCGGTGCTGCGCGCCATCTGGTCGCAAGAGAGAAACATCGCTGACTGGGACACCCTGGCGCAACTGGCCCGCGAATGCCAACTCGATGGCGCCGCGCTGGTCGATGCGGCCCGCCAAGCCGACGTCGAGCGTCAGTACCAGGACACCACACGTCAAGCGATCGAGGCCCAGGTCTTTGGGGCCCCGACCTACATCGTGGAGGGTGAGCGCTTCTGGGGACAAGACCGGCTGGACTTTCTCGCGCAGCGGCTTCACCAGCCGGCCTGATCCTCGCGCGCCCATCGCCCGACGTTAAACTGCGCGGGCTTTCAGGAGTACGCCGATGATCTCCCCCTTGCGCCGCGTGGCCACGATGCTGGCCCTCGTGCTGTGTGCCAGTGCCCACGCCGCCTTCCCCGAAAAACCGATCCGCATCGTCATCGGCTTTCCTGCAGGGGGTCCGCTCGATCAGCACGCCCGCCTCATCGCCGATCGTCTCGGGGCTGCATTGGGTCAACCCGTCGTCATCGACTACAAGGCCGGCGCAGGCGGCACCGTGGGCGCTCAGGAGGTGATGCGCGCACCGGCCGACGGCTACACGCTGATGCTGGCCAACACCGGCGTGATGGTGATCAATCCGGCGCTGTATTCCAAACTGCCTTACCAGACCCTGCGTGATTTCACGCCCATCGCCCGCACGGCGATGCAGCCGCTGGCCTTGCTGGTGAATCCCAACGTGCCGGCCAAGACCCTGCCCGAGTTCATCGCCTACGCCAAGGCGCGGCCTGGCCAGGTGAACTACGGGTCTGCGGGCAACGGCGGCATCAGCCATCTGGTGCCCGAGATGTTCAAGACCGCGACCGGTTTGTTCATGGTGCACATCCCCTATCGCGGCAGCGCCCCCGCCTTCACCGACCTGATGGCGGGTCAGGTGCAGTTCATGGCCGAATCGATTCCGCAGGCAGCGGCCTATCACAAGCAGGGCAAGGTACGCGCCATCGCCGTCACCAGCCGCACGCGCAATCCTGCCTTGCCTGAGACACCCACCGTGATCGAGAGCGGCCTCAAGGACTTTGAGGTGGTGGGCTTTTACGGCTTCCTGGCGCCGGCCAATCTGCCCAAGGACATTGCTGTCCGATTGAGCGATGCCTTTCGGCAGGTGCTGACCTCGCCCGAGATTCAGGGGCGCATGACCTCACAAGGCGCAGACCCGGCCTTTCTGGGCCACGAGGACTTCGCCAAGTTTCTGGCGGCCGAGGCCCCCAAGTGGGCGCAGGCGGTGGTGAAGTCGGGGGCGAAGCTCGATTGAATGGCTGGATCACAAATCCAGCACCAGCCGCTCGCTCTTGCTGCCCGAGCAGCAAATCAGGATGGTCTTGCCTTCCGCCTTGGCCTTGTCACTGAGCAAGTTGTCGCGATGATCGGGCACACCCGCGAGCACATGGGTCTCGCAGGTGCCGCACAAACCCTCGTAGCAGGAATACGGCGCGTCGATCCCCTCCAGCATCAAGGCGTCCAGGATCGAGCAGCCCGCCGGCACTTTCACTTCGACGCCCGAGCGGGCAAGTTCCACCACAAACCCCCCCACGGGTTTGGATATCTGCTCAGAGGGGAAAGACGCCATACCGCCTACTCAGCGCGTCAGCGCAAGCCCCGCGCAGCGGCGTCGACCGCCGAATTGCTGAAGGTGTCCTCGGGCTTGATCGAGATCGCGGTGCCGCCCGTCTTCACGTGAAAGTCCAAGGCCGCGATCATCTGCTCGCGCGTCACGCGGGGGTTGTCCGGGAAAGCGTTCAGATTGGTATCAAAAGCCGCATTGAAGGTCGCATCATCCATGTTGTCGAAGGCCTTGCGAGCCGCCGCCTTGGCGCGCGCCGGATCGGACTTCATCAGGCGCATGCCGCGCCAGATCGCACGGGTCGCAGCGGCAGCAGCCTCGGGCCGCTTGTCCAGCCAGTCCTTGCCGCACACCATGGAAATCGAGAGCTGCCCTGCCAGCGGCTTGTAATCCCCCGCCGCCAGCGACAGCAGCTTGACCGCGCCAAAACGCACCACGGCCTGATCGGCCAAGGGCGAGGAGTAAGCGAAGCCGTCGATGCGATCACGCTCGAGTGCGGCCAGGATCGCATCCTGGGTGATCGGCAGAATCTGCACATCGCGCTCCGGGTTCAGGCCGGAGGACTGCAGCATGAATTTGAGCGTCTGATCGGGAGACGAACCTGGGGTGTGTGCGGCGATGCGCAGTCCCTTGAGTAGCTGAATACGTTGCTCGGGGGTCAGGCTAGCCGGGTTACTGACGTTGTACTTCTTGGCCATGGCTTGCGAGATGACGATGTTGGTCGGGTTCTGCGTCATCAGGGCGCCACAGTTCAACATCTTGGCGCCCTGGGCCGCCGAGCGCGCGCCTGCCACAGGCGTGCTCAGGTAATAAGCGGCATCACCAGACTGCACCATCGCCAGAGCGGCCTGAGCCGAGGAGGCGGTGACGGTTTTGAGGGTCACGCCCTCCTCCGCGAAATACCCCATTTGCTCGGCCACGTAGACCGGCAGGAAAGCAAAGGACCGAGTGGCGACCACCTGGGTCACTTCATGTTTGGCCTGGGCCCAGGCGGAGCCCACGGCACACGCCGTCAGTACGAAGGTCGCAAGCATCTTTCGGGTCATGGCCATGTCTCCTCTTTGGTGTGGATCAGAAAGAAAGTTCCCGCTGGGACTCGACGTCGCGCCACGGCATGGCCAGGCGTTCGGCCAGGCGCACCGCGGCGTTAAACAGCACCGCCATCACGATGATGGCGACGACGCCCGCGAATGCGCCAGCGGTGTCGAATTGCGAAGTCGCGTCCGATAGCAAATAGCCCAGGCCTCGGTTGGAGGCCAGCATCTCGCCCATGATGGCGCCGATCAGGGCATAAGGCACCGACAGGCGCAGGCCGGTGAACATCCAGGTAATGGCCGACGGCAGGACTACCTTGCGCAGAATCTGCGACTCGGTGGCGCGCATCAGCCGCAAGATGGTGATCTGCTCGCGCGAGACCTGGCGCACACCGCTGTAGGTGTTGAGAAACACCAGCAGGAACACCACCAAGGCCACGAACAAGACCTTCATCTGCGTGCCCACGCCGAACCAGAGAATGAACAGCGGCGCCAGCGCGATCTTGGGCAGGCTGTAAAAGCCCATGAGAAAGGGATCGAGGATCTGCGCGAGAAACTGCATCCGCCCCAGCAGCACGCCCATCGCCGTACCCACCAGCGCCCCCAGCATGAAGCCGGCCAGCGCATGGAAAGCCGTGTAGCCCGCGTGGAAGGCGAGCTTGCCGCTGGTCACCAGCTTCCAGAAACGATCGAGCACGTCCAGCGGCGCGGAGATGAACATCGGGTTGACGAGCCAACCCGACGCCACATGCCACAGCATCACGATTCCCACCACGATGGCCAGGCGCCACCAGAAGATCTTTCCGAACATGGCGTTCATGTGCGTCCCCCGGGTGCGGCAGCCTGGGCCAGATCAGGCGCCATCAGCCGCCAAAGCTGCTGCGTCAGCGCCACGTACTGCGGGTCAAAGCGCAAGGCGGTCAGGTCGCGGTCGGGCGGCAGACCCACATCGAGCACCTGCACGATCCGGCCCGGCCGCCCCCGAAACACCACGCAGCGATCGGCGAGCGCGATCGCCTCGTCCAGGTCGTGCGTCACGAACAGCACCGTCTTACCCAATTGACGCGAGACGCGCAGCAACTCCGCCTGCAGGCTCATACGCATCTGCGCGTCGAGTGCCCCAAACGGTTCGTCCATCAGCAAGGTTTCGGGGTCATAGGCCAGCAGGCGGGCCAGTGCGGTGCGTTTACGCATACCGCCCGAGACCTGCGAGGGATAGTGACGCTCGAAGCCCTCGAGCCCCACCAAGTGCACCAACTCGTGAGCGCGCTGCTCCCGGTCGGCCTTGGACAGGCCGCGGATCTCCAGGGGCAGCGCAATGTTGTCGAACACGGTGCGCCAGGGCAGCAGGTGATCCTGCTGGGTCATGTAGCCCACGCGGTGGTTCAGACCCGAGAGTTCTTCGCCGCGATACAGCACCCGGCCTGTCGAAGGTCCGAACATGCCCGCCGTCATGTTCAAGAGCGTGGATTTTCCGCAGCCGGAGGGGCCGACCAGCGTGACGAGCTCGCCCTGCGCGATCTCCAGGTCAACCCCTTCGACTGCGGTGTGCCACTGGCCATTGACGTGAAAGCGCTTGTCCACGCCACGAAACTCCAGCAGCTTGCGCTCCAGCACACGCAGCGGCGTGACCTTGGAATCCTTGGGATGGGGCTGCGTAGCGTTCATGCCTGGACCACCGTCACACTCATGGCGGCCGCGCCGCTGGTCTTGCCAAAGGACGATTGCCCGCCCGCGCATTGGGCCACGCCCACCCGGGCGCCCCGCACCTGCCGCGCGCCGGCCTGCCCCCGCAGGTGCCAAGCCAGTTCGCAGACCTGCGCCACGCCGGTGGCGCCCAGAGGATGCCCGCGCGCGAGCAAGCCGCCCGAAGGATTGACGGGAACCCGGCCTCCCAAGGCGGTGGCGCCTTCTTCCACGAGACGCCAGCCCTGGTTCTCGGGGGCCAGCCCCAGGTTCTCGTACTCGAACAGCTCGCCCGCCGCCGTGGCGTCATGCACCTCGGCGACATCGATGGCTTGCGGCGTGATGCCCGCCTGACGGTAGGCACGCTGGGCCAGCGCCGCCACCTGCGATCCCTCGGTGGCGAACGAATCCGAAGCCAGAGCAGTGGCTGTCACGCGCGGCCCCTCCATCGCGTGGGCCCGGGCCCAATCGTCAGACACCAACACCAGTGCGGCGGCACCATCGGAGATGGGCGAACACATCAAAAGTGTGAGCGGATCCGCGATGCTGCGGGAGGTCAGCACATCGTCGACGGTTCGCACCTCGCGAAATTGCGCCAATGGGTTGTGGGCACCGTTGCTGTGGTTCTTGGCGGCAATTGCAGCCAGATGCCGAGCCGACGCACCGCTGGCTGCGAAGTACTTGCGCACTTTTTTCGCGTAGAAGTCCATGAAGATCGAACCGCGTGCAGCCTCGGGCCCCAGGTCCGCCTTCAACTGCGCGAGCTCCTGGACATCGCTGCACGCTTCGATCGCGCGAAAGGGCAGGCTCTTATCCGCTGTCGACATCTTCTCGTACCCCAGCACCAGCACCACGTCCGCCCCGCCCGAGCGCAGGTAATGGGTGGCCAGGTGCAGGGCCGACGAGCCTGAGGCACAGGCGTTTTCGACGTTGAACAAGGGAGCGCCGCCGATACCCGCGGGCTTGAGGCTCACCTGTCCGCGTACGCTTTCCTGGCCGGTGAGGATGCCGGCGGCGCTATTGGCCGCAAACACCGCGCCGACCGCGTCAGCGGGCAGGCCGGCATCCGCCAGTGCGGCGCGGGCCGCGGCACACGCCAGGTCCGACAGAGACTGCTCGGGAAAGCGCCCAAAAGGCACCATCCCAACACCGACGATCATGGGGGCTGTGTGCACGCTGTACTCCTTCTGCGGCGATCAGGCGGACGGCGCCGCTGTTTTGCGCTGATCTTCCCAGCGGCGCACCTTATACAGACCCACGTTGTCTGGCAAGGATGGATCTACTACCAGGCGGGGCCGCACCATGGTCTTCTCGCGCACCAGGGCGCCCAGTGCGTCCAGGGCCTCAGGATCGGGCGCGCCCAGCGTGGCGATCCGCAGCAACAGTTCGTCACCGCCATCCGCGCTGCGGCGTACCTCGGCCCGGAAATCACGCACCGCAGGATGCGACAGAAGCAACTGCTCCACCTGCTGCGGCCACAGGTTCACGCCGCGGATCTTGAGCATGGAGTCGATGCGACCGAGTGATCCGGGTACAAAGCCCGGATGACGGCTGCCGCAGGCGCACGCGCCAGGCCCGACCAGCCTGACCTTGTCTCGAATCGCAAAGCGAATCACCGGGGAGGCCTGCCGATACGGCGTGGAGATCACGAGCTCCGCCTCGCCCTCGTCCACATAGTGGCCGCTTTCCAGATCGCGCGTCTCGATGAACAGGTGATCGTCATGGAAATGGTTGGTGCCGTGCTCGACCCCCAGGTGGCAGGTGCTGGCAATCTTGGCAGAGGCTTGGGTGCAGCCATAGATCTCGAACAGGGGCGCGCCGAACACCTCGCGCGCGGCTTGCTGCATCTGCGGTGAGGTGCCCACGGACTGTATGCCCTTGAACTGCCCCTTCCAGGACTGTCCGCGCTCACGGGCCAGGTTCGCCAGCTGCAACAGCAGGCTCTCCACCCCATAGAGGTAACGCACACCGTATTGCGTGAGGATGTCCAGCATCAGCTCCTTGGAGGCCACGCCGGTGAGGATCGGGACCAAGCCGTGAATGCGGGCACCCTCCAGCGCCGACAAGCCCGCACAAAAGAAGGACACCGGGATGGTCAGACACGCCACATCGCCGGGCCGCAGTCCGATCGCTTCGTACTGAGGGCCCCAGGAGCGACCCATGACGTCCACATCGGACGCGGACATGGCGTAGCGCTCTTGTCCGATACCGGAGGTGCCGGTGGTCAGATGTACCTGCACGATCTCGTGTTCGGCGATGCACAGATTGCCGCCCCACGGGGGGCGGCGCTCTTGCGCCTGCAGCAGGTCCTCCTTGGTGACCACCGGCAAGCGCTCGAGTTCGTCCGCGTTTTGCGGGATCCAGCCCGGCGCCACGCCGTGGGCGCTCCAGTGGTCCCGGTAGAAATCCGACACCCGCCAGGCCCGCTCGATGGCGGCTTGCAGGCGGGAGAAATCACCGATGGTTCCCATCACACCTCCAGGCGGCAGCGACCCTGCGCACGCAATTGCGGTCCGACCAGGGCCTCGAACGCCAGCTCGGATCCATCACGGGTGGCGTGGATCTCGAAGACATCATCGGGATGGCTCGGCGCCAGATAACGCACATCCAACTCGGTGACACGCGTGCCAGTGGCCTGCACGATCTCGCGCTCGATCACCGCCGTGATCAAGGTGGCCGGCACCACAACATCCGGGTAATGACGCTTGGCCGCATAGCGCACATCCAGGTGCAGGGCATTGGTATCGCCGGTCTCGACGGTCAGCCAGGCGATCTGATTGCGGGTGATGGGGGCAGCCACCGCCAGCGACGCATGTACGGGTTTATGGGGCTGGACCGGCTCACGCGCAGGCGGTGTATCGCCCGCCGGCGGGAGGTCGATCATGCGGACCTCCTCGGTCGCATGGTCCACACCGTCGCAGCGGTAAGTGGTCAGCAGCTGCGTGATCACCAGCCGCCCGCGCGGGGAATCGACTTCGCGCCGACTGGAGACCACGCTGCGCGCCTGCAGGCGCTGCCCGATCGTCAGGGGCTGCAGTTGGCGGTACGACACCCCGCCATACAGACCGCGATCCGGGTCGCGCCCGAGCAGCTCGCGAAAATCCACGCCCAGCACCGGCTGCGCCCGCAGGAACACCAGATAAGGCAAGGGCACCGGCGCACCCAGCGGCGGCGGCGCCGAGGTACGGCCGTCGCGGCCGATGCACCAGCGCACAAACGCCTCGGGCGTGAGCGCGAGCTCGAACTCGACGGGCGGGGCATCAGCTCGCATGGCGCTTGCGCCGGGCGGGCGTCGCCGCCAGCCCGCCATGAATAAAAGCCCATACGGCATCCAGAACCGCCTCACGCGGCTGACGTCCCTCGGGGCGCCACCAACGCAGCAGGCCGTTCAAGGCGTCCAGGGCCAACGAGGTCGCCACGCCCACATCCACTTTGCGGAACGCGCCTGCCTCGATGCCACGGGCGATGACGCCACGAAAGTGGGCGACATAAATGCGCTCACGCTCAGAGATCTCGCGCAGCGTGTCGGGTGCCACGTACTTGCGTTGCTGGATCAAGAGGCCCATCTCGTGCGGGAAATCGAGCAAGACAGCGCCGTGCTCGCGCACCAGACGTTCCAGGGCCTGAGATGGCGGCAACGCTTCGAGCTCGGAGCTGCGCGCAACATCTCGCAGCCTTTGCGAGGCACGCAGAATCAAACGACGCGCCAGTTCGTCCTTCGAGCGCACGTAGTAATACAAGGACGCCTTGTTCATGCCCAAGGCGTCTGCGATATCGGTCAGCGCAGTACCACGAAATCCCTTTTCGTGAAACAAGCGGGCGGCGACATCGAGCACCTCGCCCAGGCGACCCGGTTCGGCCTCGATCGCCTGCGGCGACTGCGGGTCCACCGACGGGCGATGGATGCGGACTACTCCCATACCACCCGTCCCTCGGCCAGGCAGGAGGCGCGTGCGCCGTCCGTTGCGTGCAGCGACCAGCTCACCCCATGGTCATTGGGGAGCACGCGCAGCTGCCGCTGCTCGATGTCCAGGATCAGGCCACCATCGGCCTCGACACGTGCGGCATCGACCCGCCTGTTCAAGGTCGATAGCAACGGGAGGACGCTCATGGTGTCTCGGTCCGGATCGAACGTGGTGCCACCGATCTCGCCCTCACCGTCGATCCGTAGCACGATCTCGCGGTCGATCCCGCACAGCGTGAGCGTGAACGAATCATCGACGGCCACCCGACTGACGATGCACCCAGGCATCGCCTTGACAACGGGCACAACGTTGGACACGCGGTCTCCGGCGCGAGTCAGTGATAGCGGCGGTTGGCTGCGTGATCCGGCACCTCCAGGCCCAGCGCCTGCAGCAGCGGCAGGGTGTTGGCGATGAAGGCGTCGCGTAATTGACCATTGGTGTGCTTCTTCAGGCCCCAAGCGCGGTAACGCTGGTTGCGCGAAGACTCGGTGTTGCCAAACATGTCCAGGGCCATCGGCCACCAGACCTTGAGCTTCTCCTGGGCCTCGGCCTTGCGAGCCGGATCCTGCACCATCTCCTGAAGGTGCAGATAACCCATGCCCGCGTGGCCCCGCTCTTCGCGGAACACGCGCGGCACCACGCGAGCGATCGGCTCGTAGCTCGAATCGGCCCACTCCGCGATCTGCATCACGCCCACCTTCGAAGCCAGGAAATGGTGGATCGCCAGGTCCATCCAGCTTTGCTTGGGGTGCTCGAACAGGTACTGGCGCAGCTCGAACTTCTCAAAGGTGCCGCCAATCCCGCGCAGGATGTTGCTGAAGATGTAGCCGTGGTTGAACTCTTCGTAGTTGAACCGGGCCATCATGGCCAGGTCCTTGAGAGTCGGGGCCTCACGCTTGGCCACTTCCCACTGCGAATCGATCATGTCGCGATACGGCTTGGAGTCGAGGATCTCGGCGTGGTTGTAAATCAACTTCACCAGCAGATCGCGGTACTCCTGGGGCAGGGCATCGCCCTCGCGAAACTGCCGGGGCCCGGCTAACACCGTCACGTCGTTGGGCGGATCCGCGATCGGGATGCTGTCCATGTCGATCGGGGGCAAGGCGTCAATGCGGTATTCCTCGTCGCGGGCGCCGGCACTGGGTCGGGCGGACGACTGTTCCATCACAGCGGACATGGGGGTCTCCTTCGGGCGGATATCGGACAGGGGCCAGCAGTCACCTACCAACCGTTAGGTAAGCAGTTTATGCAAGCGCAGCGGCGGACACCCCCCGGGAGAACCCTAGTACCTCCCCGCACCCCGTCCGCCCTTTCAGAACTCGAACCCGCCCTGTCGCCGCACCGCCTGCGAGGCGGGCCCTGCCAGCAGATCGGCCAGCAGCGCCGCCTGCTCCGGATGCTGGGCCCGCGTGCAGAGGCCCAGTGTGTAGTCGGTATTGAGCTCAAACTCCGTCGGCAAGGCGTCGACCAGGTCCACACCTGGGGTGTAGTTGATCTCGGTGACCTGGGTGCACCCAATCAAGTGGTCTTCACGGCTCGCCGCCATCTCGCCCATGGCGGTGGCGCCATTGGGATAGGTGCGCAGACGGGCCTTGAGGCTTTCATCCAGCCCCAGTGCCTTGAGCACCTTCATGAAATGAATGCCGGCGGTGGACTTGTCGGTGTCCGGGACATAGATGCCCTTGGCCGCACTGAACGCCGCGTGCAGCTGCTCGCGCGTTTGCACCGGCGGATGCGGCACGCCGCTGCGTACCGCGATCCCGGTCTTGACCAGACCCAGGGATCGCGCACTGCCCGCCACCACATGACCCGACTCGATCAACTGCGTGATCAGGGGGCGGGTGAGGATGATGAGGTCGCACGGCGTCCCACCCACCAACTTGTCTCGCATCTGGCCCACCGCACTGAAAGTGCCCTCGATGCGGCGGCCGGTGCGTTGCGTGAACTCCGCCTCGACGGCCTTGACCACGGCGGCGGCCGCTCCTCCACTCAAGACATGCATGGTGTGCTCCTTCAGTCCGGCTTGGCGCCCGAGACCTTGACGATGTTGGCCCAATTGGCGATGTCGGCCTGCAGGTACTTGTCGAACTCGGTGACGGTCATCGACATCGGCACCGCACCCTGGCGGGCCCAGGTGGCCTTCACCTCGGGGTGATTGACGATCTTGCGCACTTCGGCATTGAGGCGGTTCACGACCTCGGCCGGCGTCCCTTTGGGCGCCATCAGCCCGAGCCAGATCGTGGCCTCGTAGCGGGGAACGCCCGACTCGTGCACCGTCGGCATGTCCGGCAGGTTGGCCGAGCGGGCCAGGCCGCTGCTGGCCAGCGCCCGCACCTTGCCCTCGCGCGCCATGACCGCCATGGTGGTCTCGGCATCAAACATCACATCGACCTGGCCGCTCACGATGTCGGTGCGCGCGCCCGAGCTGCCCTTGTAGGGGACATGGGTCATGTCGATGCCCGCCATGAATTTGAATAACTCACCGGCCATGTGATAGGGCGTGCCATTGCCCGACGATGCGTAATTGAGCTTGCCCGGCTTGGACTTGGCCAGCGCGATCAGCTCGCCCACGTTTTTGACCGGCACAGACGGGTGGGTCACCAGCAGCAGCGCCGAGGAATTGACCGGCGCGATGCCGACGAAATCGCGCATCAGGCCATAGGGCTTGCTCGGAATCAGCGACTCGTTGACGGTGTGGGTGTTGGACATCATCAACAGCGTGTAGCCGTCGGCGGGCGACTTGGCCACCAGGTCGGTGCCGATGATGGAGCCTGCGCCCGGACGGTTGTCGATCACGAAAGACTGCTTGAGTTCATCGCCCAGACGCTGCGCGATGAAGCGCGCGTAGTTGTCGGCGGGACCCCCGGCAGCAAACGGCACGACGATGCGCACCGGCCGGTTTGGGTAGCCCTGGGCCATCGCGCCGACGTGAGTCAGCGCATAAGCGGCGGTCAGGCCCAGCGCTGCGCGCAGCCAATTTCTTTTCTTCATGCCGTGTCTCCTGGTCTTACGTGTATCGCGGGTCAGGCGTTAGACGAAACGGTTTTCGATCTGACCGATGCCATCGATCTCCACGCGGATCACATCGCCCGAGGCGATGTAGCGCGGCGGGTTCAGGCCCATGCCCACACCGGCGGGCGTGCCGGTGGCAACGTGGGGGCCGACTTCGTGGCCAAGTCGCCCGCCGACGGCTACACGCTGGTGATGGGCACCGTGGGCACGCATGCGATCAACGGGTCGCTGTACAGCAAGATGCCCTAC
>JACCDI010271919.1_pt1 | contig 12302 bp, 7 predicted proteins | sample 7442791 | NCBI WGS metagenome assembly JACCDI01 (sample SAMN15323434, study PRJNA562643) | freshwater metagenome | isolation source: river surface water | place: USA:Blue River Watershed | collected 2017-08-15
ACCCTACCGCAGGAGGTGTGAGATCATCTACATGGTCACAGCCGCGCAATTCTCATGAAGGTCAGTTATCTCTGTATCCTTCTCTGAACAATGGAAATTTCCAAATCATCGCACGATCAGGCAATGGTGCGGTATTTGCCAGAAGCAGTTCTGGTTCCGCACAATATGCCTATTGGGCAAGTCCTAGCGCGGTTCCCGTAATGTTTTCTGGATCGACCATAGAAAATGAGGCTACAAGTGTGACAAGTGCGTCATTCTCACCATCTGGAAATTTTCTCTATGCCATGTTTTACCGCGGCACAACCGGAAGATGGCAACCAGTTGCATGGAAAATGCCAACATCAGGGGGGCAAACATTCAAACCTGTCGTCATCACCGCTCCAGCCGGCTCCACAATCAGTTCGTGGATGAGTGCGTTCATCAATGATCACGGCATCATTGCTGCGAATGGCTTGGTAGCCAATCAACAGCGCGCACTGGTCTGGTCGCTGAACGCCTCAGCTACCGGTATGCAAGGTTGCATTTTACCGAATCTCGTCAGCAACGGATACACCACCTGCTGCGGCATTTCCAATCAGAGCAATCCCATTATTGCCGGATCAGCGTCGATTGCCAATCGACAGCAACGAGCAACAGTTTGGAAATTAATCAGCCCTTCTTCGTTTTCGGTCACAAATCTCGGCACCTTGCCTCATGGTAATTTTTCAAGTATCGTAAAAATATCCCCGAATGGGATCGTTGCTGGTATCTCAACGACACTGAGAGACAATACCCTGAAGCGACAAATTTTCAGCGCTTCGCCCATCACGATAACCAACGATGCAAGCATCGATCCATCACTCTATCGCATGAGCCCGATGGGTGAGCCTGTCCCGCACAGTCCTATGATCACTCACTTGACTGCTTCGGGAGAAATACTCTCTAGCCATTACGATCAGTCGTCCGAGGTCATACATTCGCTTCATCGCCATGGGCAGTCACATAGGCTCGATTTTCTGCTTCCCGCTACCAGTGGTTATACGCTCGATGCAATTAAATCCATCAATTCCCACGGTACTTTGCTCGTCTCCGCCTGGAAAGAAAATGCCTTGGAGACCATCCTCCTCACACCCGACCGCGATACAGATGGCGACGGTCTGACTGATGCTTTCGAGAATTCGCACCAATTCAATCCTTTTTCCAAAGACAACACCAATGCAGACACCGACGGTGATAGTCTCTCGGACTTACAAGAGTATTCGAACGGGACTAATCCTCGCAATTCTGATTCCGATGGAGATGAAATGAAGGATGGATGGGAAGTTGATTGGGGATTTCTTCCACTCGATCCCAGCGATGCATCACTCGATCCGGATGAAGACCGGGTGACAAACCTGCGTGAGTCCCAGATTGGCACCGTTCCCACGGGAATCTACACGTTGAAAACCCGCCATATTGATGATGCGTGGCAATATCCCCAGATTCTCACAGCAGGTGACAATGGATCCATCGTAATCACCGGTGCCTACTCGCAGAATGAAAATAGCAATGGGTATGAGTACGGATACGAATACAATCAGGAAGTTTTCGCTCTATTGTCATCATCAGGCGCCATCGCCTATCCACTACCGAGCAATCAAGGCTCACATCGATATGATGGGGATTGGAGTAAATACTTCCAATTAAACTCTTGGAGCAACTTTTACGCAGAACCGACTGAAGAACGGATTCACGGTGAGCGATCCCGTTATCATTACCGATGGGATTCCGCAATCGGTGAAAACTTTTACGAATTAGCTCGATATCTCACTCCTGATATCACCCATTTCCCAGGTGAATCGGACTGGATTTCACTTGAAACAGTAGAGCAAAACCTCCGCAATCCCGATCTTCATAACGGCAAAGCACCATTGGATCATTCCGAGTATCTGATGTATGACACGCTCAGCGTTTCTCCTTCAGGAACACGTCGTATCCATCAAGCGGATGGAGGGAAACAATTTCTCCTCAACGAACGGGGAGAATTTATCGCCGAAATGCCCAGCGATCACATGTGGCAAAAGATCAACGATCATGGAATCGCCATTTGTTATGAGCCACATTACGAGAACAGTGAAGACCATTCAGTTCCCATTTTCCGCCCATGGCTTTTTCTATCAAATGGTCAGATATTATTGCTCCCACATGATTCATCATCCTCTGATTGGCCTGACTGGGAGGTTCTCTCGTTTTCTAACGACGGCAAAGCTCTTCTCAGAAATGGTTGTAAAAATGAACAATCCACATGGATCAACCGCTACTTTCTATTTGACTCGAAAACGGACAGCCTGAATCTGATCCGATTGCCCGCTTGTGCATATCCGAACGTCAGCCATCTGAGCCAGCAAAACGGCCGTATGCTGATTCAAGGAAGCAAACCCAGCCTCATCACTCCCGACGGCACATGCATCCGCATCGATGCGCTCCGTGTTGGGCAAAGTAGTAACGGTAATACAAGCCCCATTAAAATGATTTATACTCGCAATCTATCGCCAAATCACATCACTTCGGATGGTCACGTCAGCCTCACGGTTCTGAATGCAGATGGAAAACAGCACATCATTCAGCTGATTCCGAACAACGATATGAACAAAAACGGCATATCGGATGATTGGGAGTCCAGTGAAATCCTGAATTTGGTTAGCGCTGATTATGATCTGTGGTCTTATTTGCTCGGGGATGGTCAACTCGATGCTCAAACGTCTTATTGGAATGACAAATGGGATGCTAAACAATCATATCTACTCGGTCTGAGTCTGAACCAAAGAGAACTGTCCGACAAAATCGATTCTGATGACGATCAGATCGTTGATCGCTATGACGCCGATCCACTGGATCAAGTGGTCGACTGGAAACCAGCCGCGGAATCTTCATACGCAGTAATATCTCTTGAACAGCTCAGTTATTCAGGTATCGAAACATCAAATGAAAACGATCCTTACGGGTGCTTTAGTGCATCCATTGGCGATGGAGGTACCGTTCTTTGGAATGATAAAATCAAATCAGTTTTCCGTGATGGACGAGAAATATGGATAGAACGCAGCCGTGTATGGAAGTCAGGAGAATGGTCTTCTGATCTTAGGGATAAGGTTAACACTTTTGAGCCCATTACGCTATCAGGTTTTTATCAACCTGATCCCTTGGTGAGCCCACCGTTATACGAAGCGATAACGGGAGCAGCATCTCCGATTTCTGGTTCTGGTCAGCGGTCGGATTTGAGACCATCGGCTGTATCTGGTGAAAGCATTGTAGGTGATGGGACTTATCAAGGATTGGTGACAAACCTGAAGCGTATTGTCCGATCCTATGATGATGTTGGAAATGAACACGCGGAGACATTGCACGACGTTACAAGAGCTATAGAAAGCAATAATGTTTCAACGGTTTGGACCCGAGAAAATGCAACTTCAAAGAATTGGCAGGCTAAACCGATCGGTAATCCTCCCACAGGCAATCATCGTCCACTGACGCTTTCTGAGGTCAGCACAGATGAATGGGAAATTGTGGATTATCGCGCTGTTGCGAGCCCCGCTGGTGCGGTTGCAGTGCTTGGGGGAAATCATACATGCAAAGAGAGAAAATGGCAGGTTTGGAAAGCCTCTGACAATGCGACTCACGACTCTCCCTTCTGGGAAAAACCGTATCGTACCGAAGGGGCATATTCTTGGGGATCTCAATTACTGATCAAAGCAGTCAATGATGATGGAGTCGCTGTTGGCGAAAGAATCTCGGGTATGGCAACATTTTGGGGTGTAAGAGATGCCGTTGTGATTCAAGAAAATAACGAGGAGAGCCTGCCTGATTCCTCCGGTGCTTTCGAACTGGGAGCCTGTATTTGCCAAATTAATCCTGATGTGCATGATTCGCATTCACGGCTTGCGGTGGGAGGCAGTTGTCTCTGGGTGAAACGAGACCAAGAATGGTTAAAAGCGAAACCTCGTCCAATGATGAAAACCATTATTGCCATAGCAAAAGATGGTGTGATGCTAGGCAGACGCGCGATTTGGCGAAATGGTGTTTCCATTCCACTAGACGATTTGGTGAAAAATCAAAAAATCAGCGACACAAATCCCAAACCACGCTATACCAACCTACGTGCCTATGCCATGAATGGAGAAGGATCCATCGTAGCTCTTGCGGATGATGCGATTCGATCTACTAATGTTGGAAAATCTTTGCTGATGATTGTGCCTTCTGAGCTAGTTCCCGATTTTAATAGAGACGGGAAAATTAATAATCTCGATGAGGGCAGAGTAACGGAAAAAAAACCTTGGCGTTTTTGGGTCAATGACGACGACGACGCGAATGAATACGAGGGCACTGATATAAGTTATGGGCTAAAACACGGTCCTACGAATCCAGATTACTCTGGAAATGTTGTTGATGGAATAAGAGACATAATTGATTATTTTCCACTGCATATCAAAATAAAAGAAGTTTTAAAGATTTTCCCAAGAGATAATTTCGAATACTACATTAAACATAATACGCAAACTTTTATGGGCGGATCTATACCTCTTGCCTCATTTAATATATTGTGGTATCCTGAAGCAGAATTACAAAAAGATTCCAATACAGAAAATGCTCTCTGCTCATATCTAAAAAATGTAAATCAGGCAAAAAAAATAGCGCTTAGAAAATGTTTTTCAATAAACAGTGAAGGATTACGTATACCAGATGAGATGCTAAATGCGGCACAAATTGGTCAAGGTGCGGCTTTGATCGAAGCAAGATATGTTACAAACAAACCAATTCAGATTGAGGTGCGCCGAAAAAACGGAGGTTCAATTTTTAGCATAGATTTTTATGCTAGCATTTCATCTGTTCAAGACATGTATCGGTATGGATTTTATTCTCCTAGCAAAGACGGGGTTTCTCAGCGTGAAATACCCGCATCTCCGCCAAATTGGCCAGATAATGAAAGAAATCAAAAAAACTTTATTTTTATTCATGGATACAACGTGAATCCTGAGCAAGCAAAGGGATGGGGAAGCGAAATATTTAAACGAATGTTTTGGTCTGGCAGTAATGCAAGATTTCATTTGTTTTCATGGTATGGATATGAGTCTCAAATATACAATGAATTTCAAGGTAGCGTATCTCCAAATTACCAGATTAATATTGTAAATGCATTTCGTTCATCTCATAAACTTAAACAATACATTGATTTTATTGGAGGAGAGACTACAGTTGCAGCTCACAGTATGGGAAACATAATTATGGGAAGCGCTATGCATGACTGGGGATCTAGGCCGAGAAATTATTTTATGATAAATTCTGCTGCAGCAAAAGAATGTTACGATAAAGATGAAGTGCACGATAAGACCCAAGAAATAATTATGGTTAATCCTTGGTGGAAAAACTACATAAAGCAAGTCCGTGCAAGCGAATGGTTTGACAGAGTGTGGAAAGAGGGAGATGAGAGAGCGAATTTGACTTGGAGAGGTCGACTTGGTCGCGTGTTAGATAATGGAGGTAAGACTAACGTTTACAATTTTTACTCATCTGGAGAAGAGGTTCTGAATAATCCTACAGTTAATGACCCTGATCTCTCCAGTTGTAATCCATTTGTAAACGGTTTTTTTCCGTGGGTCACTGCCAACAAGACGTGGGCCTTACAGGAAAAAAGAAAAGGTTGGGGGATGACAGGTTTTATTCACACTAGTAACTACGGCGGTTGGCGTCCAAACTTATATCCATTCTATAATTCTAACTTACATATAAGAATTGATAACCAACCAAATTTAAATTGGAGAATGAAAAATCATAATGAAATACCAAATACATCTCTAGATAATGGTTATGCACCATTTCTTTTGTCATTAAAACAAAATCCTTTTTTTGATGATAGTGAACATAAAACATTATTTCATTGGGATCAGGGTGTCAGTAGTGAAGGTTCAGACTATGCTAAAAATTGGTTGAACACAATTATTGCTGAAATGATACCATGTGTGACTTGTGCTGCAGGAAGTAACTCGCTAAAAAGATACCCCAAAAATAAACAATTTGATATGCATGAGTTATTTATGACTGATCGAAGTAACTGGCCCGAAAGAAACAGGCATGATGTTTCTGAAAATCTTACTAAATCATGGTGTCATAGCGACATTAGAGAAATAGCATATTGTCATAACTGGAATGTATACAACAAAATGATCTCGATAGGAAATTTGAAGTAAATATTATATGAAATATAAAATGACATTACTAATTGCATTCGCGTTGATGAGCTCAATATCTTGTCAAGAGATTAAATCCAAAGATTATTCAGTCAATGTAGCAATTTCCGATAACGAAAATCATCCTGTATGCGAAGCAAAAGTCACTGGTAGCAATGAGAAGATAATCTCATTAGAGCCAGTTCCGCGCAGCGAGTTGATTCCTGTTTCTATTTATTCCGATGTGAACGGTTTTGCATTTTTGAAATTGAGTCGTCTTACCCAGGTTCCATCAGGCTATCTAGTCGAAAAAGAAGGTTATTACAAGACGCTAATATCACTTGATTGGAGTGGTTCCAGTGCGCAAAATCATCATCGAGAAATTCAATCAAATGCCATTATCAAAAAAATGAGAAATCCTATCGCGATGAATGTAGCGAATTTCATATCGAAGGATATCTGCATACCAAAATGTGAAGTCGAATACTTGTATGATCTTGAATTGAATGAATTTTTGCCACCTCTGGGTGCTGGTGTCACTGCAGACATTGTTATGACAATCAAGGATTGTTCTAATAAGGATGATGTTGTTATGGTGGCTAGCATCAAAGCCAAGGAGCCGGGATGTGGATTTTTTCACTTTGGGGTAGATAGTCGCGAATCAGGATCTATTTTCTGGAGTGACTACGAGGCACCTCCTGTCGGCTATTTTCCGGAATTTACGTTGCGATTCGATTCTAAACATCCCGAAAAAAACATGAACCAGGATCAAAACAACAATTTCTATTTTAGAGTTCGTCCGAAAATCAATCCGATCACCCGAGAGACAACCTGGCATTATGGAAAAATCTACGGGCCTATTTCATTTTGGGCAATGAAGCAAGATTGGTCCAGTGACGCCGCAATCATAAAGCTCGATAGCGTTTATTTCAATCCGAGTGCCGGAGATCGAAATGTGGAATTTGATCCGGGTAAAAATTTGCTGAAAAACATGGGTTTATGCCGACCTTGAATCTGCGAATTGGTAAATCGCCTTGTCAGTAAGTGCTTGATTCTCCATATTCTCGTGCGTGAAAGTTCCTTCTTTTTTGATTTTGCTTTGGCTTGGTGCCTTCATGGCATCTGTTTTCTCGCACGCTGCAGAAACTCCTGATAAACCCGCGCCGAAGGCCCCTGCGAAACCTCAGCCCAAGAATATTCCTAAGCCGCAACCCAAAGCACCAGTTCAGCCAACTGGGCAAGCGGAAATACTAAAAAAATTCGATTTGGATCACAGCAAGACATTCAATGTGACTGAGGCGCGAACCATTCAGGATGCATTCATCGCCAATCCTCAAGACCCTCTGCTGAAGAGGTATGACAGCGATAAGAACGGAAAAATCAGTGACGCTGAAATCATGAAAATCATTCCGCCGTCTCCGACACCCCCCAAGCCCAAAGCAGGTCCCAAAAAGCCGCAGAAACCCCAAAAGAAGAAATAGGATTTACGTTTGACGAAATCAGCGCACACGAGCACTGATTCACTGAGGTATTGACGTCGTGGAATCGTTGCTTTAGGGATCACTCATGCACGAGATACATTCGCAGGTGGGCTTACGATTGGATGGCAAGGTGGTGTGGGTCACTGGTAGCAGTCGCGGGCTGGGTAAGGCCATTGCAATCTTACTGGCAAAACTAGGCGCCAAAGTGGTGGTAAATTGTTTTTCCAATGTAGCGCTCGGACAGGCCGTAGTGGATGAAATTACTGCCGATGGCGGACAGGCCCTGTTGGTGGCTGGCGATGTGATGGATCAGGCGGAGATTCAGCGTATGGCCGATGAAATTGAATCGCACTGGGGTGGGGTCGACATATTGGTCACCAATGCTACTCCGCATCAGCCCATGAAATGGATCGCGGACTATGAGTGGAGCGAATACCAGTCCATGTATGACGCCTTCGTGAAAAGTCCTTTTCTGTTAGCGCAGCGAGTGTTGCCTGGCATGATTGCGAGCGGATGGGGACGGATCGTGCAAATCACAAGTGAAGTGTTTCACGAGGGGATGCCGGAGTTTTCTGCTTATGTGGCCGCGAAAGGAGCGCAAGTTGGGTGGTCGCGATCGATGGCCAACGAACTAGCTCCGCAGGGGATTACCGTCAATTGCGTGGCGCCAGGTTGGATTCCGGTGGAGCGTCATGAAGATGTGCCGCAGGAGATCAAGGATGCCTATGTGAAAACTGTTCCTCTCGGACGATGGGGCACTCCCATGGATGTCGCTTGGTCCGTTGCTTGGTTTGCGAGTCCACAGGCCGGATTTCTTACCGGTCAAACTCTGATCGTCAATGGCGGTCGCAGCCTTCACTGACCGCTATGGCTGAAAGCTCATGGATCGGAACAATTGTTGCCATTTCCCGCGCCATTCTCCACGACCGGTCCACGCGTCGCAAGTGGTTGGGATCTGCCGCTTTTTCCATGCTGGGTCTGTTTGCTCTCGGTTTGTGGGGCATCGAGTCCTGGTTGGAAGAATCGTGGATCCGGTTCGGTTTGTGGTGGGTTGGAGTGGCATTACTCACACTGATGGTGATGTTATTTGCCCTGTATGATGCTTTGGCGGCGATTCGTGAAGAGCGCGACAAAATGAAATAAAATTGCCATTGGAGAAGTGGTGGGATTTTGCTATGGTTCATGCGTGACGCAGCCACCGCGATATCCTTTGCTGTTCAATCCGAAGGCTCGCAGCCAACGGGCGCAGCGTGCTGCTAGTTTCATCATGGAGCGGGCCACGCGATTCGCTCTTTATGCCACCAATTCCCCCGAAGAGGCCCGCGATCTTGCCGCAAAATTTGCTGCCGAAGGTGAACCTGTAGTCGTGGCGGCGGGTGGAGATGGCACGTTGAATGCCGTATTGCAAGGATTAGCCGGATCGGTCACGGCGCTCGGAGTCATTCCTGCAGGAACGATGAATGTTTTTGCACGTGAATTGGGGATTCCGTATGGCAACCTCGACAAGGCTTTTGAAGTCATTGAACAGGGCTTCATCCGCGAGATCGATTTGTTCGCAGTGAATGGATCGCCCTTCGTGCAAATGGCGGGATTGGGTTTCGATGCGTCCGTCATTGAGGAGACCACTTGGGAAAGCAAAAAAATGCTAGGCCCCTTGGCGTATCTGCTGGCAGCGGTCAAAGTGTTAGGCGAAAAGCCCCCCTTGATGGAGATCGTCACATCCGATGGCAGGCGCGAGGAGGGGGTTGCGGTGCTAGCTGGCAATGGCACATTGTATGGTGGTCAATTGCCATTGTTTCGCATGGCGGACAATCAGGATGAAATGCTGGATATTCTTGTCTTTAAGGAATCAGGGTATCGTTTTGTATTGGATTCCTTAACGAACTTGGCGCGTGGCGGGGTCGATCTTTCGCATTCGGTGATTCATTTGCAGGCGGCGGATTTTACCGTGCGTTGTGATCGTGAATTTCCGTTTCAGGTCGACGGTGAGTTGCTGGGACGCGACCGCGAAGCTCATTTTCGTCCCATGGAGCGAAGGTTGCGGGTGTTAGCGCCCGAATATCCGATGGTCAGTCGTTTCGGTGAGGCGATGAAAGCGCTTTGGGGATGGACGCGAAAAATGCAGGGTGTCGAATGATCGCCGCATGCATAACATGGTTGGCTCAAAGGCCGCGACGCTGGTATCTGGGGATGATTGCGCGATCATCGGCCCTTCTGCTGATCTTCATTGCGACATCGACTTTGTTGATCCAATATTCCGTAGTTCGTCTTGCACGTGGCAGGACTTTTCAGGATGAGCATCGAATCAATGGTCAACACGTGGGCTTGGTTTTTGGCTGCGATGATCGGTTTCAGGATCGCGAAAATTTGTATTTCACCTATCGCATGGATGCAGCCGCGGCACTATGGAAAGCAGGGAAATTGCAATGTCTGATCGTATCTGGTGACAATCGCAGCATGAAATACAATGAGCCTCAAAAAATGAAAAGAGCACTGATGGAAAGAGGAGTTCCGTCTGAAAAAATTGTTTGCGATTATGCAGGGCTGCGTACCTTGGATTCCGTGATACGCGCGCATACAGTTTTCGGCGTTAGAAAATGCCTTATGATTTCACAACTGTTTCAAAATGAGAGAGCGATTTACATCGCCGAGGCTCATGGCATCGAGGCGATCGGATACAACGCGAAAGATGTCACAGGACCAGGTGGACGTAAGACCAAGTGGCGCGAGTTCGCGGCGCGAATGATGATGTGGATCGACATCCATGTGCTACATACCCAACCCAAACACGGCGGACCCCGGGAGTATTTGCCGATCTAACGAATTTCTGGCTCCATGGGAATGACTGCATGTGGAAGTTTTGCATCGACATGCAGAGATGATTCTGCTGGCATATTCCCATTGGTAATATCCAATGAGCCACCGTCATGACACCCGGGAGTTTTGAAAAAAAGAATGGTCCGCGCTGGTGTGAAATGGATGCCTTGATGGAGGCGCTGGAAAAACGTCGGCAGGATGTGGATGTGAGATCGTTGCCCCGACTTTTTCGGCAAGCTTGTGCTGATCTTGCTTTGGCTCAGTATCGAATGTATGGCGATCGCATGGTTCGCTCGCTCAATGAGCGCGTGATCCGCGGTTACAAACTCCTGTATCGCGGGCGCTCAGCCGGCTTGGAGGCCTGTGTGTTGTTTTTGGTGGCGACTTTTCCCCAGTCCATCCGTCGCGAGTGGCGAGTCTTCTGGCTCTGCAACGCGATGTTTTGGCTACCGTTTCTTGCGATGATGATATCGGTGATGTGGGATCCCGCTTGGGTTCAAAGTGTGTTGGGTCCCGACGGGATGGTATCGATGGAAAAGATGTATGGTAGTGACAGTGCTGCCCAAACGGCTCACTTGCGTGAGGAATTTGGTTCGAATTTCATGATGTTTGCTCATTATATACGCAACAATGTGGGAATTGATTTCCGGCTTTTTGCAGGAGGAATTATCGCAGGGTTGGGGACGATCTTTTTCATCGTGTTCAATGGCGTTATGATCGGTGCTGCGGCCGGATATGCCAATTATGCTTGCAATCCCGTGGCCTTCTGGAGTTTTGTCAGTGGTCATAGTTCGTTTGAACTATTGGGTATGTGTGTTGTCGGTATGGCGGGAATCCGCATGGGGCTTGGCCTGGTCAAACCGGGTAGATTACCTCGTTCGCGGGCATTGCGCGAGTCTACGTTACGGGCTATGCCATTGTTGTTTGGCGGAGCATTGATGACGGCGATTGCGGCGGTGCTCGAGGGGTTTTGGTCGGCGCTTGAGATGCCTCCGGAGTGGAAATACATCGCAGGGATTTTGTTTTGGGTGTTGCACGCGTTTTACTTCCTCGTTGCAGGGAGGGGATGGCAGGAGAGAAAATCATGAAGCTGGAGGATGTCACCATGGAAATTCGTCCTCGCACCGATTGGGAGGCGGTTGATTCCGGCTTTGCCATGGTGCGCCGCGATTTCTGGCGCTGTTGGTCGCTTTGGTGGATCGCGCTAATTCCTGTATGGTTGCTATTTTACCCAATGCGGCATACTCCATGGCTTTGGTTATCGGTAATGATGTGGTCCAAGTGGATTGGTTGTCGCATGGTTTTGCATCAATTGAGTCGTCGTCTTTTCGGCGAAAATCCCACATGGCGTTCTTTACTGCGCGAGATTCCTCACGCTTGGAAGCGTCGTTTTTTTTATCGGATGATTCTCGCGCGTTTTTCTCCATGGAAACCACTGTCGACAGCAGTCGAGGAATTGGAGGGATTGCGCGGAGAGAGATTCCGCATGCGCATGAGTATGATCACACGCAAAGGTGAGGGGGCAGCGGTCCTTCTCACCTTTGTTTCCTGTGTTGCCACTCTGTGGACAAGTATCGCGCTATTTTTCATCGGTCTATTGTTTTTTCCCGAATCAGCACAGGAGCGTTGGTGGGCGTCGTTTGATGAAGTTTTTTTTGAAGAAGACCCCGGATTTTTTCGACTGGTCCTTGTCTGTATCACTGTGGCTTCTTCGTTAGTTGATGGGTTCATGACTGGGGCCGGTTTTGGGTTGTATGTGAACAGTCGAACCTGGATCGAAGGCTGGGATGTTGAGTTAGCATTCAAACGGATCGCCAATCGCTTG
>JACCDI011752798.1_pt1 | contig 12302 bp, 9 predicted proteins | sample 7442791 | NCBI WGS metagenome assembly JACCDI01 (sample SAMN15323434, study PRJNA562643) | freshwater metagenome | isolation source: river surface water | place: USA:Blue River Watershed | collected 2017-08-15
ACCCAGTTCTTTAGGTGCTTTATCTTCGCTCCATTCTTCAGTGGCAACAAAAAATAAATAAATATTTTTTTTAATTTTTTGTAATGGGATGTCTTTTTTTGTTTTTTCAACAGAAATTTTATCTATGGTTTTAGTTCCAATTACAACATTGTTATTAATTTCGATATTATTGTCAAACCTATGCCAATCCATATTTTTATCGTAAAATAAATAAGAAACAGCTTTATCATCAATTACTAATTCCTTATCCTCATTAAAATTCTTTTCGGCTCTAGTCATCGAGCCTAACTGATTGTAGTTTTCAATTTCTTGTTCATCTTTTAAATTATAATAATCTCTATTAAATGATGCGCTCATATAAACACCATCATGGTTGTTTAAGGTAATCCTAATTTTAAATTCTTTTTTTTCAAGATTTGCTATATTATCAACCAAGGGAACAATTTTGCCATCTTGTATAATTTCTACTTGATATGTTTCGGATTCGATTTCAGTAAAACTCATAAAGAGTATTGTAACCAAAAGAGTTTTAAAGATAATTTTCATTTTTTTATATTTATATTTCGAATTTAAATGTATGCAAATATATGTTTAAATTTTATGTTTTATCTTGATTTTTTCAAACTTAATTCCTTTGGTAAATTCTTTAATCATAAATGAGATATGAAAGAAAAAATATTTTTTTAAATATTGATTTTATTGGAGGTTTTGGTACTTTAACATAAGAAGGCGAGAAAAACTAAGCTAGGATTTTAAAACGAATAAAAAAGCTCAATTTATTGAATTAAAAAATTACAAAAAGCAAAATATGGTTAACCAAAACTGTATAAAGCTTTTAACTATATTCCTTAAAAACTTTGAAGATCAAAGGGTTTTAATGGGTGAAAACTTTTTAATATAGCGTTAGTCTATACTAACGTTTTGGAGCTTGGAGAAGAAGCTGATTTCGAAGTACTAAACTGTCTGCAAGCACTGAACTTGATACGAAGCATAAAGCTTCAATTAAGCAATGTACCCGCTTTTTTTCCAAACGCCTGTTATGTGCCGCTTTCTTGTCATTTGTAATAGTAATACCAATTGCTTTCGTAGTGATTGTCGAAATTTTCTTTGCTGTCAAGGTAAATATTGAATTTGTCCTGCTTAAAATATCCAAACTCGTTGTATTGCTCTAAAAGGTCAAAATATTTGTCAGTCCATATTTTTCTTGTTTCACTATTTTCATATTGCATTACTTGTTTGTCTGTATAAACAAAAAATGTTGTGCCAGCAAATGCTCTGGAAATTTCCCATAAGTCATCACAATTTAGTTGTTTCTTTAGTTCAGATATTTTTCCTTGAGGAACATTTTCATTTGCTTCTATTCGTGCAACAGGTTCAAATGCACTAAATACTATTAGGATGTTGTCAGTTATATATGATGATGGCTTAAAGAGGTTGGTTAGTTTTAGTTTATTAGTCGATTTTTTATTCCTAAGAATTTCTGTGAATTTTTTGGCTATTGCAGTTTGCTTGTCAGAATGGAAATTCCCCAACTGACCGTCCCGAAATTTTAAGCTCTCTTTTTCAAATTCAAAACAAATCTGAAGTCTGGATTGCTTTCTTTTCGCAGAGATAAATGTGTCATAAATGATATTAATTGTTCTAACTTCATAAGTCTCATCTATCCATTTCGCTAATTCAAAGAAGTCAGGATCAATTGTTGTCTTACCGAGTATTATTTGCTTTGTCGCTTTATATTCTTTGTCGGATGGCATTATCATGTTATAGCTGTCGTTTTAAAGTGGTAAATAACATTTACGCTTACGCTACTAATACCCCCATTGCGTTAACTACGCAATTAGATAAAGGTTGATTAATTCTTTTGATGGAATTACAAAAACACTTATCAAGTATTTTTAGCATAAACTTTTGTATTGCAAATATAATTTTTTTCATAACATATCCAATGGACTTTTTATCGTATCTAAGATTTAAACAGAGACTATAAACTGTAAACTTCCTTTGTGCGCATGCCTCTTTTGTGAATTATTTTAAGGGTAATTCAACCTTAAAGATTCAAAGTCCTGTAAGAAAAATACTTTGCGCAACTTTGTGTTTATCTTTGTTTACTTGGTGGTTAAATAAAAACCGTTTGCATCTTTGATTCGAAAAAAACGCTTTCGTAACTTGGCAAAAGTATATGGAAGTGTAAATTCCTTACACCCTTTCCCAAATGGCGGATTTGAAGTTGGTTTTGGTTTTTACGAAGTAAAAAAGTAGGGATTTCCAGATGATGAAGGAAACGGAGGTGGCTAGGGCGGCGCCGTTGATACCCATGGTGGGTATCCATAAATAGTTAAGTAATATGTTGCTAACTAAGGCGATGGATACACTGTAAATGGCTACTTTTTGTTGTTGGTTGAGGATTAAAATGTTGATTACAGGCCCGAAGGCTACGTTGATTAATTGCCCCAAACCAAGGATAATCATGGCTTCGTAACCCTTTTCGTAATTGTCGGTTTTTTTACCAAAAGTGCTTAAAATATCTTCTCCTAAAAATACAATGGATAAAAACACAAAAATAGAACCCACAAAAACCACACGGATTTTTTTAACGATAAATTGGTTGATTTGCTGCTGATTAAGCGATTGATTATTTTGCGAAATATAAGGCGCAAAAACATGATCGTAAATCAATAATCCAAAAGCACTTAAATAAGCAAATTTATTCGCCTGCGCATAAATAGCGTAATTCTCCAAACTCTCTAATCCGTACAAAATAAAACCATCAATTTTTAAATTTAAATTACTTAACAATACAAACGGAAAAATACTTAAAGCCCCTAAATAGTAGTTTTTTACAGGCGCTTTTTGTTGTAAACTTTTACTGTTTTTTTGGATGTAATTGTAAAAAATAGCCCCTGTGATAAAGGAAAACAAACCAAAAAGTAGGATTAAAAAATAGATGGTTTCATTTTGGTAAATCCCCCCAATCCAAAGAACTAAACAAAACACCACAACGGTTAATGGACGGATAATTTTTTCGGGGATTACCGCCAAATAAATTTTTTCGAAACCGTGTAAAATCGACGAAAAAAACTTTAAAATAGTAAAAGAAGGCAGCACAATTAAGGCCATTAATAAAGGTAAATTGGCATTATCGCTATGTTGCGAAAAACTGTAATGTATAATATAAATTGCAGGAATAATTAAAGTAGAACTTAACAAAATGGTGCGCAAACCTTGTTGGATAAACAACGAAATTTTAAATTTTTGATAATTTAAAAAAGGAATTTCTTTAACTGCCAATAATTGGAATCCAGCAGTACATACCAAAGCCCCGGTTTCTAAAATATTTAATAAAAATTGGTAAATACCCACATACTCCTGATTAAGTACTTTAGTAACCAACCAACTGGAAACAAAGGAAATTAAAATACCACCCACAAATAAAATAGCACTTAAGTTAAGTAACTTTGTAAAGTTTATTTGGTTATTATTGGGCGCCATTTAAATATTTGAGAGTTTTTTGTGTAAATTTAAAGTTAATTAAACAAATAGCCAATTAATTGGATTTTTAACCCTTATAAATTGTATTGTGCATCAAAAATTAGTGCTTAGTATATTGGTTTGTATGTTTTGTGTTGCAGTAAAAGCGCAGGATATACATTATACCCAATGGATGCATGCGCCTTACCAATACAATCCGGCAAGTACAGGGCAGTTTGATGGCAATCATCGTTTTCATTTAAACCACCGCAATCAGTGGTCGTCTGTTACCGTTCCGTTTTTAACTTTTGGAGCCATGGCGGATTCTCGTACTTTGCTTCCCGTAAAAGGTTTACACGTTATGAGTTCGTTTTTATATGATGTTACAGGCGATTCTAAATTCACTACCATTCATTTTCAGTTGGGTGTTGCTTATGAAATTCCGTTGGGTTTGGATAGTATTTTTAAATGGAAAATTGGCGTGCAAACATCGGTAAATCAAAAAAGATTATCCCTACGCGATTTGGTTTTTGATGACCAGTTTGATGGATTTTTAAATAATCCGAGTTTAGGAACTAACGAAAATTTAGCCCGATTATCGCGCAGTTATTTTGATATTGCATTGGGGAGCGAATGGGCGGTGAAGGTTTCCGAAAAAATGAACCTAAATTTTGGTTTAAGTTGGTTTAATGTCCTAAAACCGCAACAAAGTTTTTTTAACGACAATGCTATAATTTTAAACCCACGATACAATATCATGGCTCAAGCCGATTGGAAATTGGATAACAAATGGACGATGCATCCCGGGATTTTATACTCTGCACAAGCCAATTATCAATCGTTTAATTGGGGAACTTTATTGAGTTTGGATGTAAGCGAAAACATATTTTTTACGCAAAAATTATTGCTAGGCGGCTACATTCGTGCGCGGGATGCGGGAAGTTTAATGGTTGGTTATCAGTATGATGCTTGGAAAGCAATGTTGAGTTACGATGTCAATTACTCGGATTTAGTACCTGCAAGTAATTATCGTGGTGGATTGGAATTGGCTTTAATTTACATTATAAAAAATCCGCCTGTTCGTCCGTTGTATAAAAACTGTCCCGATTATTTATGAGGCTGCAAAAAATTACATATAGTTTAATTTTACTGCTCGGACTCCATTCTGTTGTTCAAGCACAAAAAAAGATATGGTTAAATTTTGCCTTCGAAGCCCAAGCCGATAGGGATTTTTACAGCGCAACTAATTTTTATCGCAAAGCTTTAAGTTACGACACCTTGGATTTGGATATTCAGTTCCAAATGGCAAAATGTTTTGTAGGGTATTACCAATTGGATTCCGCTTTTGTGTATTTTAACAAGATTAAAAAATCGGATAAAATAAGTATGTATGGAGAAACCGATTTTTATATAGCGCAGATATTTAAATATCAGGGCAAATATTTGGAAGCCAAAAACAGTTTTGATTATTTTAGGCGAAACTATAAAGGAACCGATAATTATGTAAGACAATTTGCTGCCAACGAGGTAAAATGTTATCCTAAAATTAAAGAAATAATAAAAGATACCAGCGAATTAAAAGTTAAGGCTTTACCCGGAAATATTAATACCGAAGTGGCAGAATTTGGTGTGAATACTTTTATAGATACAGTGCTGTTTTTTAGCTCTTTAAAAAATATTGAAACTACCAATGATGGTTGGATGGAATATAAAAAAGCCTATACAAGTAAAATTTATTTAGCTCACTTACAAGATAGTATTTGGGTTTTTAACGATACTATAGCTTTAACAATTGATAAAAATATGGATGTGGTAAATCCTTTTTGGGATGCGCAGGATAGTATTTTGTATTTTAGCGCGTGTACCAAGGGAATTTGTGATTTGTATAGTGCGAAAATTAAAAACAATCAGTTATCCGAAGCTAAACAATTAAACATCAACCTAGTTGGTTTTAGTTCTACACAACCCAATGTAGCTGTAATTAAAGGTAAAAAACATTTGTTTTTTAGTTCCAATCGCCCCAATGGTAAGGGTAATATGGATATTTGGATGAGTGTGCAACAAGGTAAAGCTTGGGGCGAACCACAAAATTTAGGTCCTTTGTTAAATACGCAAGGCAATGAGGTAACACCTTTTTTTAGCACACAAACCAATCAATTGTTTTTTTCCTCCGATTGGCATTGTGGCTTGGGCGGTATGGATATTTTTCAATCGGATTTTATCAGTAATAAGTTTAAAGCGATTCAAAATTTGGGTGTTCCACTAAATTCCTCCCGCAACGATTTGTATTATGTACATCAAGAAACGCAAGCATTTTTAAGTTCCAACAGATTAAGTTCTGATAACCAAAATCACGAGCAATGTTGCAACGATATTTATCAGATAAAATGGCAAAAAAATGATACCATTCAAGATACTTTGCCTATAGATTCAACTTTAATTGTGCAAAAAAATCTACGATTGTTGTTAGAGGATTACCCTGTGCGCTTATTTTTTCATAACGACATCCCCAATCCGCGCTCATGGGACACGCTTACTACTTTAAATTATCAAATTACCTATGATGCTTACACTCGTTTGCAAACGGATTATAAAAAAGAATATCCTGCTTCTTTGCCTAAAAAAAGCAGAGCCAATGCAGAGGTTTTGGTGGATTCGTTTTTTGTACATCATGTTCGAAAAGGCTACAGCGATTTAGAATTTTTTGCTAATTTATTATATCCCTATTTGGAGCAAGGTTACAGTATTAAACTTACCGCCAAAGGATTTGCAAGTCCGCTGGCACGCAACGATTACAATGTAAATTTATCCAAACGCCGTATCAGCAGTTTTAAAAATTATTTAATGGAATTGCCCGATAAAAATTATACCCAATATTTAAATAATACAGCTGCCAACGGTGCACAATTGATTATCCAAACCTTGCCCAATGGGGAGGAATTGAGTAATCCTTTTGTTAGCGATAATTATTACGATGTTAGAAACTCAATTTATAATCCCGCGGCCGCATTTGAAAGAAGGGTAGAGGTAGAGGATGTGATTTTGTTAAAATCGCCTTAAATATGCATGAAAATTAAATATTTTTTAAACATTTTTTGCACCTACGTTATTAATTAGTAATATTGCAAAACCAAATAAAAAATAGTTTCACTCAATTAGTTATTTATGATTTCTCAAAAAATTGCATCAAAGCAAGAAAAATTAGCAGTTATTGGTTTGGGTTATGTGGGTTTGCCAATCGCTTTAGAATTTGCTAAAAAAATATCCGTTATTGGTTTTGATATCAACGAAAAACGTGTGGAAATGATGCGTAATCGTATCGATCCTAGTAACGAGTTAGTTGCAGAGGATTTTGATGGTACAGATATCCATTTTACAGCAAACTTGGATGAATTAAGAGAAGCTACATTTTTTATTGTAGCAGTTCCAACTCCTATCGATGAGCATAATTTACCCGATTTAAAACCACTTTTAGGTGCTACTAGCACAGTTGGTAAAGTGTTAAAAAAAGGGGATTATGTGGTGTATGAATCCACAGTATATCCGGGTTGTACAGAGGAAGATTGTATTCCGGTTTTAGAGGAATTATCTGGCTTAAAATTTAATGTAGATTTTAAAATTGGATATTCTCCAGAGCGAATTAATCCTGGTGATAAGGAGCATACTTTAACTAAAATTGTTAAAGTGGTTTCGGGTTCGGATGCGGAATCTTCGGATGAGGTTGCGAAAGTATATGAAATGATTATTAAAGCTGGTGTATATCGTGCATCTAGCATAAAAGTTGCCGAGGCTGCAAAAATTATCGAAAACACACAAAGAGATGTAAACATTGCTTTGATGAACGAGTTGTCAATGATTTTCAGTAAGTTAGGCATCAATACTTATGAGGTTTTAGAAGCTGCAGGAACTAAATGGAATTTCTTAAAGTTTTTCCCAGGTTTAGTAGGTGGACACTGTATTGGGGTAGATCCTTATTATTTAACGTACAAAGCTCGTGAGTTGGGTTATCATTCTAAAATCATTAACTCTGGTAGAGCGTTAAATGATTCGATGGGTCCTTATGTTGCACGCCAAACAGTTAAATTGGTTATTGCTAAAGGTAAGGATATTAGTAAATCTCGTATTTTAATTATGGGTGCTACTTTTAAGGAAAATGTTAGTGATATTCGTAACTCTAAAGTTGCCTCTGTAGTGGATGAGTTAAAAAGCTTTGGTGTTACTGTAGATGTTCATGATCCACATGCTTGTAGCGACGAATTACACGAGGAATATGGTTTTACTTTAATTCCAGAAATTCCTAAGGATTTTATTTATGATGCTGTTATTGTGGCAGTGAATCATGCTGAATATTTAAATTACGACGAGTCTTATTTTAAATCTTTATTAGGTGATAAAGGTGTTTTAATAGATTTAAAAGGTATTTACCGAAGTAAAAACTTTAATACAACGTACATGAGTTTGTAATTTTTTACACTATAAATTTTTATAAAAAACTAAGTCGGCCCGACTTAGTTTTTTATTTTTTGGATATTTTAGATATTCGATGTTTAAGCTTACCAAAAGTTTTATTATTTTTGTTCAACTTAATTTTTTACCATGAGAGAGATTCAATTTAGAGAAGCAATTAAAGAGGCAATGTCTGAGGAAATGAGAAGAGACCCTAATGTTTATTTAATGGGTGAGGAAGTTGCAGAATACAACGGTGCATATAAGGCTAGTCAGGGTATGTTGGACGAATTTGGTCCACAACGTGTAATTGATACTCCTATTGCCGAGTTAGGTTTTGCTGGTATTGGTGTGGGTTCGGCAATGAATGGATTGCGTCCGATTATCGAGTTTATGACTTTCAATTTCTCTTTAGTAGCTATTGATCAGGTAATAAATAGTGCTGCCAAGTTAAAATTAATGAGCGGTGGACAAATAAATGTACCTATTGTATTTAGAGGTCCAACGGCATCGGCAGGACAATTAGGTGCTCAGCATTCACAAGCATTCGAGAATTGGTTTGCGAATACTCCAGGGTTAAAAGTAATTGTTCCATGTAATCCATACGATGCAAAAGGTTTGTTAAAAGCGGCTATTCGTGATAACGATCCTGTTATTTTTATGGAAAGTGAACAAATGTATGGTGATAAGGGTGAAGTTCCTGAAGGTGAATATGTTTTACCAATTGGTGTTGCAGATATAAAGAAAAAAGGAACGGATGTTACAGTGGTAAGTTTTGGTAAAATTATACACAGAGTTTTAGCGGTTGCAGCCGATTTAGAAAAAGAAGGTTTAAGTGTTGAGGTGGTGGATTTAAGAACTGTTCGCCCAATTGATTATGCAACGGTAATTGAAAGTGTGAAAAAAACGAACAGATTGGTAGTAGTGGAAGAGGCTTGGCCTTTGGCATCTATTTCAACCGAAATTGCATATAAAGTTCAAAGAGAGGCATTTGATTATTTAGATGCGCCAATACAAAGAGTTACCATGCGCGATGTTCCGATGTCGTACGCTGGAAACTTAGTAGAGGCAACCTTACCTAACGCTCAACGTATTACTGCTGCAATCAAAAAAGTAGCATATTTAGAGGCTTAGGCAAACAATAAAATTTTAATTTACAACATAATGGAATCCTAGCTTTGTGTTAGGATTCCTTTATTATTTATAACATTACAGCTATGGCAGATATTCAGTATTTTACGGTAGAAGGATTAAAAAAATTTAAAGAAGAGTTGCATAATTTAAAAACTGCGGAACGCAAAAGTATTTCGCAACAAATAAGTGAAGCAAGAGATAAAGGTGATTTATCCGAAAATGCAGAGTACGATGCAGCAAAAGAAGCGCAGGGTTTATTGGAACTTAAAATTTCCCAAATGGAGGAGATTTTAGGTAATGCTCGTTTGGTAGATGAATCTAAAATGGATACTTCTAAAGCATTAATTTTATCTACTGTAAAGCTTAAAAATGTTCAAAACGGACAAATTATGCAATATACTTTGGTGTCGGAAGAGGAAGCGAATTTGAAATTGTTAAAAATTTCGGTTTCATCGCCAATTGGAAAAGGTTTATTGGGTAAAAGTGTTGGTGATGTTGTAGAATTAAAGGTTCCTGCAGGAGTTTTAAAGTTAGAAATTTTAGAAATTACAAGATAATTAGATTATGGCAAGTATATTTACTAAAATCATTAACGGAGAAATTCCTTGTTACAAAATTGCAGAAACCGAACATTGTATAGCTTTTTTAGATGTTAATCCGTTGGTAAAAGGGCATACTTTAGTAATTCCTAAAAAAGAAATCGATTATTATTTTGATTTATCAGATGATGTATTGTTGGAGGTAAATACTTTAGCAAAACAAGTTGCTAAAGCAATCGAAAAAGTAATTCCGTGTAAGCGTATCGGAGTAGCTGTTATTGGTTTAGAAGTGCCTCATGCACACATGCATTTGGTTCCCTTAAATACTATTGGAGATATTAATTTTAAAAGTGCAAGAGTAAATTTAACACCAGAAGAGTTTGCTAAAATTGCCGAATCTATTCGGGAAAATTTATAAAAGAACTTAAAGTTATTTTTTGCCGTTTTCTTTAAAAAAAACGGTTCTTTCTAAAATGTTATTCACACTTTTAACAGTGCTTTGTGAAAAACAAAATCAAAAAAATGTAACACCTCCAAAGGTAATAACTTAGTTTTGTTAGGTTTAAATTATAATAAATCAAACAATTAAAATTTAAACCACATTTCCTCTTTCAACTTAACTGTAGGAGGTAGATATAAACTAAGATTATTTCAATGAAATTTGCATTTTTATCCAGTTTAATAGTAGCAATTACCCTAATAGGTTTTGTACAACAAAGTGATTTATCCGTAGTTCCATTTCATCCAGAACAAGTTGTACCCGGTGGGAATTTCGAATTAGTTTTAAATGTCTCTAAAAAAGATATCAAAAATTATTCGCGTATTCAAATGGATTTACCCAAAGGATTTTCGGCTCAATTAATCGATGGTAAAAATGGAACGTTTTCTTTTATCGATAATCAAATTAAATTAATATGGTTTACTTTGCCTATGGAAGACGAGTTTCAGGTGAAGATTAAAGTTTTTAGCGATGCAACTTTTGCAGGAACAACCGAATTTAAAGGTGTGGTTACGTATTTAGTTGGAAACGAACGCAAAGAAAAAAAGATTAAAACCAATAAAATAGAATTTACGCAAAATGCAATCGTATCAGAAACGCAAACTATTTCGTCTTTAAGTCCGAAACAAGATGCAGAAATTGTAGCAAGTATTAAATGTTTGCGTAAACTTACAAAATCTACTTTTTTACCGGGCGAAAAATCACGTATTCAGGTTCGTGTATCCAAAAAAAATATCAATGGTTTAGGGAAATTAATCGAAACTTTACCACAAGGATTTACGGCTCAAGAGGTTCAAAACAATGGAGCGGTATTTAGTTTTTCTAACAATCAGGTTAAGTTTTTGTGGATGACTTTACCAGCGGAAGATGATTTTATGGTGGAATATGAAATTATTGCTGATGCGCAAATCAGCGAGGGTTCTTTTTTTGTTGAAGGATTGTTTACGTATTTAGAAGGCGAGGATACCAAACAATATGTAATACCATCGGATAAGGTAAATTTAAAAAACACTCCTGCTCCTAAAGAGGAACCGATTGTCAAATCCGAAACTACTCCAGTTGTAAAAACTGAAGTTAAAAAAGAGACTACAACACCCGTAAAAACTGAAACAAGTCCAGTTGCTAAAGCCGAAGTAAAAAAAGAGGCTACAGCACCAGTGAAATCTACTCCAAAACCAGTGGCTTCAAAACCTAAAGCAGAAAGTAATACCGTAGCTTCCTCTTCTACTCAAATTGAAAATATGCCTGAAGGGGTAAGTTACCGTGTACAAATTTGTGCTACCAAACGCCCTATAAATTCGGATTATTTTGTAAAAAATCATCAGTTTAGCGAAAAAATTTATGTAAACATGCACGAAGGTTGGCATAAGTTTACCGTGGGTGGTTTTGAAGTGTATCAAGATGCACGAAACAGAAGAGAAGAGGTGAAACAAAACAATAAAATACCGGGTCCTTTTGTAATAGCTTATAATAAAAATGACCGTATTACGGTGCAGGAGGCATTAATGATTACCAAACAAAAATGGATTCCTTAATTTTGTAATTATGATTATTGTTACGGGTGCTGCGGGGTTTATTTCCGGATATTTAGTTCAAAGATTAAACGAATTAAATTACAAAGATTTAGTTTTAGTGGATGATTTTAGCAATGAAAACAAAAAACTAAACTATAGTTCTGCTCAATTCAAATTATTAGTAGATCGTAAAGATTTTATCGAGTGGTTACATCAAAACCACCGAATGGTTCAAATGGTAATTCATTTGGGTGCACGTACGGATACCACCGAATTTAATCGCGATATTTTTAACGAATTAAATTTAAATTATTCCAAAGCAGTTTGGAATGCTTGTGTAGATTTTGCTTTGCCTTTAATTTACGCATCCTCTGCAGCTACCTATGGTTTAGGAGAGTATGGGTATGAGGATAATCATGATATTGTACCTAAATTAAAGCCGTTAAATCCTTATGGAGATTCCAAAAATGATTTTGATATTTGGGCTTTACAACAAGATAAAAAACCGTTTTTTTGGGCTGGACTAAAGTTTTTTAATGTTTACGGACCTTGGGAAAATCACAAAGGACGTATGGCAAGTGTAATTTTTCATGCTTTTCATCAAATTAAAAACAATGGAAAAGTAAAGTTATTTAAATCGCACAAACCGGAGTTTAAGGATGGGGAACAATTACGCGATTTTATTTATGTAAAAGATGTTGC